>CDZH01013256.1_pt1 | contig 11794 bp, 12 predicted proteins | sample 557721 | NCBI WGS metagenome assembly CDZH01 (sample SAMEA3182062, study PRJEB8094) | gut metagenome | biome: human; feature: gut; material: Stool; isolation source: human stools | place: Canada | collected 2013-01-14
CAGGATTTCTATGCGACAATGTTTTTGGCCGATTTGGCCGGCGTCCTGGAATATGATCTCCGCGAAGAAATTGAGGCCGCACATATCAGGCCAGAGAACCGCTATACCTACAAGCTGAACGTGGCAATGACCATTTCAGAGCTGAAGAGAACGGTTGTAGAGATGCTTTCGACATCTTCCAGACTAAAACGGGAGCGTTTGTATGCGCATATGGTTGTTCGTCTCTCAAAGGCCGTTGTCCCGGTGCGCCCTGATCGCTCCTCTGATCGTCTGAAAAAACACAAATCTTTGAAATTCCCAAGCAACGTTAAGAGATGTTGAACCGCCTTAAGTTGATGACATTACCCCAGAAGGAGCGGTACATCCCCGGCGTCATGCCGAGCGAACGCTTGAACAGATTGATAAAATGGCCGGGGTTGTGGAAGCCGACCTCGTCGGCGACCTCGTTGATCGTCAGGTCTGTCGAGCGCAGAAGCTCCTTGGCGTGGTTGATGCGCTCCATGATGATATACTCGTTCGGCGTGTAGCCGGTGCTGCTTTTGAACAGGCGGACAAAGTAATATTTATTGATGCCGAGCACATGGCTGAGCCGGTCTAGCGAAAGATCCTCGCAGAAATGCTGCGAGATATAGTCGCGGGCCTGTACGATGAGCTGCGGCGTGGCGTTGAAGCTCTTCTGCATGGTGGCGCTGATGCAGGAGATCAGAATGCTGGAGATCGTGCCGGAGGCCTGAATGTCACGCATGACGTTGGCGCCCTGCTGGGAATAGGAGGCCAGAAGCCCCTTGAGCTGCGACTGCACCTGCGTGTCGCCCGCAAGCGAGACGACGGGCGAGCCCTTGTTCTGCAGCATGAACAGCTCGTAATACCGCGCGCACGCTTCGCCCCAGAAGTGCATCCAGAGCACGTGCCAGTGGCCGGTGTCTGGCGCTGTATAGTAGTACTGCTGCTTCTGGCAGTCGATCCAGAACACGTCGTCGGCGCGCAGGGTATAGCGGCTGTCGCCGTATTCCAGAACGCCCTCGCCGCTGACGGTGTATTTGAGCAGATAGGAAACGAGCGAGTGCCGCTTCGTGTAAAAGCTGGATGACGCGTAGAAATCGCCCAGCTCCTGCACGTAGGGGATGGACTTTTCCGGCATGGCGACGGGGGCAAACTGGTTGGAGTTGACCATGCGCCAGACGGACTGCGGCTCAAGCCCGTGATGATATTCCAAAACTTGTATAGCCATTTTGACCACCTATGTCAATATACTGTAATAATAGAACAAGATAAATGGATGACAAACAGAATGAAGTGGTATATAGTTTAGAATATCACAGGAAATGAAATAAATACAGAATTATTTTTGCTTTCTGGTATAGGCCTGCAATATCAATATAAATGTATTGCGCCGAAAAATGTTCGAATTTCACGCAAATTCACCCGGAAAATTCTCGATTTCTGCATGGTGTACAAAAATGCAAAATTATTTATGTGCATTTTGCTGAATGGCAAGATTCCGGAATCGTATAAAAGGAGGGCGGCGATGAGCGAGTATATTCTGGCGGTCGATATCGGTACGTCCAATGTCAAATGCATGATCGCACGGCCGGATATGACGGTACTGGCGGAAGCGGACAGCGAATATGAGACGCTGTGCACCGGCGCGGGCCGCTATGAGCAGGATCCGGAGCTCTGGTGGCGGCACATGATCCTCGCGCTGCAGGCTGCCGCGGCGAAGGCCAGCGTGCGCACGGGTGAAATTGGCCGGATCGCCGTCAGCTCACAGGCACCGACCATGCTGCCGGTGGACGCGGCTGGCAGGCCGCTCGGAAATGCGCTGATCTGGATGGACCGCCGCTCGGACGCGCAGTGCATCGACATGGGGCGCAGGATCGGCGACGGGACAGTCTACCGGATCACCGGCAACAAGGCCGATCCGTTCTACGTCTACAGTGAGCTTCTCTGGTTCAAGCAGAACCAGCCCGCGCTTTATGAAAAAACAAGATGGATCCTGCAGGCAAACGGCTATCTGAACCTCCGGCTCACCGGAAGCTTCACGCTCGATGCCACGCACGCGAGTATTACGCAGTGCTATGACGTCCTGCACCGCTGCTGGAGCAGCGAGCTGCTGCAGCCCTACGGCGTACCGGCAGAGCTGTTCCCGCCGGTCAGCCAGCCGGTCGACGTGATCGGAACCGTCACGCAGGAGGCTGCGGCGCAGACCGGCCTGCGGGCCGGGACCGAGGTTCTGGCAGGCTCCGTGGACGGAGCTGCCGCAGCGCTTGAGGGCGGAGTGACCGCTGACGGCGTCGCGGTCGAAATGTCCGGTACCTCGTCCGTGCTGCTCGTCGGCTCCGACAGACCGCATACCTCGCCGAATCTGACGTATATGTACAGCGTCGTCCCGGAGCAGCACCTGCTGCTCGGCTGCATGAGCACGACCGGCGGCGTTCTCAAATGGTACCGCGACACGTTCTGCGACCGGGCAGACCCGGCCATTTATAAAAAGCTCGACGCGCAGATCCTTGCGCAGTGCCCGGAGCCGAGTCCGCTGATCTTCCTGCCGTATCTGGCAGGCGAACGCGCCCCGATCTGGGATACGAACGCAAAGGGCGTGCTTGCGGGGATCACCTGCGCGACGACGCAGGCGGAGATCATCAGAGCTGCCGAGGAGGGCGCGGCCTTCGCACTCATGGACAACATCACCGAGGCCAGAGCCAGCGGCGCGCAGCTGCGGACGCTGCGCGCGGTGGGCGGCTCGGTCAACAGCCGGATCTGGATGCAGATCAAAGCGTCCGTCGCGGGAATGCCGATCGAAATTCCGGCGTCCTGCCACGGTGCGCCGGGCGGTATGCTTGCCGTGCTGAGCTGCGCGGAGGGTGAATTCGCCTCCATCCGGGAGGCGGCGGCCAATCTGGTACGCATCCGCGAGACGGTCGATCCGGTCGCGGCATGGATCCCGGTCTATCAGGAAAAATTCGAGCTGTTCCGCAGCACGTACCGGCACCTCAAGCCGGATTTCCCAAGCTTTCATCAGGCAGGAGGAAACTGAGATATGCAGCTATTGGAAGGACGCAAAGCAGTTGTAACAGGCGGCTCCAGAGGCATCGGCCGGGAGATCTGCCTGCTGCTGGCAGAAAACGGCGCGGACGTCGCGCTGGCATACCGGAAAAGCACCGTAGAGGCGGAGCAGCTCCGGGAAGAGATCACCGCGATGGGGCGCAGCTGCATCGCGGTACAGGCGGATGTCTCCGTTTCCGCCGATGTTGACCGGTTTGTGACGCAGGCCGCGCAGGCGCTGGGCGGCATCGACATTCTGGTGAACTGCGCGGGCGTGTTCCCGCAGGCGCTGATCGAGGATATTACCGATGAGGACTGGTCGCGCGTCATGCGCATCAATCTGGACGGCGCGTTCTATGCCTGCCGCGCAGCGGCGCCGTATCTCAAAAAAAGCGGCAAAAACGGACGCATCATCAACCTCTCGTCGCAGGCGGCGCTCAACGGCACCGCGCACGGCGTACACTACGGCGCGTCCAAGGCGGCGCTGCTCGGGCTGACCTATTGCCTTGCAAAGGAGCTGGGGCCGGACGGCATCACCGTCAACGCGATCCTGCCCGGACGCATCGACACGGAAATGCTCGCCTACGCGACGCCGGAACGCCGGGCGCAATGGCTGCAGTCCACGCCGCTCGGACGCTTCGGCGACACGGCGGATATCGCAGAGCTTGCCGTGTTCCTTGCCTCGGACAAGGGCGGATATATCACGGGTGCAAAAATCAATGTCAACGGCGGTCTTTCGACCGGCTGAACAGAAAGGGGAGCAGAGCATTATGAAAGCAGTTGCAGTTGGAGATCTTCTTCTCCCGGCCTCGGTCTTCGATGAGACGATCCGGTCCGCATCGTGGGTCACGGCGTATGATTCGTTTGACTGGGACGTGACGAAAAAGCGCGACGAGCTCCGCAATGTCGTGCGCAGGATGGAGACGGGCGGTTCCCGCGCGTTCCTGCCCACGCAGGAGGAGCTGGAGCGTCTGAAGGACGCGGAGGTCATTCTCAGCCATCTGTTTACCATCCCGCGCGAGGTGTTTGAGGCCGCGCCGAAGCTCCGCTACATCCTCTCGGCGCGCGGAGGCGTGGAAAATATCGACCTGAAGGCCGCACACGAGCACGGCGTCAGCGTGATCCACTGCCCGGCGCACAACGCCATCGCCGTCGCGGAATACGCCATCGGCCTGATGATCGCGGAATCGAGAAATATCGCGCGCGCCGACCGCGGTCTGCGCAGCGGCACATGGATCGAGAAATACCCGGATTCCGCAGCCATTCCGGAGCTGCGCGGCTCAAACGTCGGCATCATCGGCTTCGGCACCATCGGCCGTCTGGTCGCCGAGCGGCTGCAGGTCTTCGGCGCGAAGATCCTGGTCAGCGACCCGTTCGTCCCGGCAGAGGCCGTCACAGCAGCCGGCTGCGAGCCGGTCAGCAAGGAGGAGCTTCTGCGCCGCAGCGATTTTGTTACCCTGCACGGGCGCATCGGCGCGGGCGACCCGCCGATCATCGGCGAGCAGGAGCTGCGCGAGATGAAGCCCACCGCAGTGCTCGTCAATACGGCGCGCGCCGTGCTGGTCGATATGGAGGCGCTGTATACCGCGCTGAAGGAGCACTGGATCATGGGCGCGGCGGTCGACGTGTTCCCGATGGAGCCGCTGCCGAAGGACTACAAGCTGCTCACGCTCGACAATATCACGCTGACGAACCATCGCGGCGGCGACACGATCAATTCGTACATCAAGGCGCCGGAGCTGCTGCTGCAGCAGTTCGACGAGCTGCTGACGACCGGCACGACCCGCTGCCTGATCCAGTAAAGCAGCGTAAGTATTTGGGCAATATATACAAAATCTGCGCTTGATTTTGTACGTGATAAAAACGAATTGCCCAGCTTTAAAACGCATTTTACTAGTTTCGACGGGTTTTGGCGTGCTAGAATAAAAACACTCCGAGGCGAAAACACACCGTGATGAGCAGCCAGAGGCTGTACATTTAATAAAATCAGGAGGAAAAACAAATGAAAAAGGTTCTCGCATTGATGCTTGCGCTGTGCATGGTCTTCCTTATGGCCGCGTGTGCAGGCACCACCAAGACAGACTCCACCACGGCGCCCGCGGACAACGCGGAGACTAACACGGAATCCACTGAAAAGAAAACCATCGCATTCCTTCCCCCTGCCATGATCTCTCCGTACTATGCATCCTGCATCAACGGCGCGAAGCCGCAGGCAGAGGCTCTGGGCTATGAGCTGCTCGTCTCCGCACCCGACTCCGAGAGCGACTATGCTTCTCAGGTCCAGCTGGTTGAGGACATGATCGCCCGCGGCGTTGACGGCATCATCATCTGTGCCATCAACACCGATGCCATCGTCACCGCTGTCAAGAAGGCCAACGAGGCCGGGATCCCCGTCGTCATGTTTAACGTTCAGGACGAGCTGGCCGACGGCAAGGTCGACTGCTATGTCACCTATGACCAGCGTGAGGGCGGCGCAAAGGTCGCCGATTACATGGCCGAGGTCGTGAACGGTGCCGAAACCAATGTCGCCATCATCGAGGGTCTGCCCTCCGAGCACACCACGGCCCGTATGGGCGGCTTCTCCGACCGCGTCGCCGAGAAGTACCCCAACATCCATGTTGTCGCGTCTCAGAGCGGCGACTGGGAGCGTGAAAAGGGCATGAACGCAGCTGCCAACATGATGCAGTCCGTTGACATCGACGCCTTCTTCGGCCTCTGCGACGAAATGAGCCTCGGCGCTGTGCAGGCTGTCAAGCAGGCCAACGGCAAGCAGCTCGTCTTCTCCTTCGACGGCAACCCCAACGCGGCGGAAGCTGTCAAGTCCGGCGACCTGATGTGCACGCTGTCCATCGGCGGTCTGAAGACCGGCGAGGAGTGCGTCAACATGATCGACAAGATCCTCAAGGGCGAAACTGTTGACAAGTTCTTCACGATCGAGACGGAAGTCATCACCAAGGACAATGTCGACGCGTATCTGGCAACCTTTGAATAATCCGCATCGCTCACTCTGATACTCCAGCGGGGATATGCGCTGCATATCCCCGCTGAATCGAAATTTCCGCCATCGTGTGATAGGAGAATGCCAATTGTCTGAAATACTGAAAATGCGGGACATCTCAAAGCGGTTCCCGGGCGTTCTGGCGCTCGACAACGTCAGCCTCAGCATTGAGCGCGGCGAGGTCCACGCGCTGCTGGGCGAAAACGGCGCAGGGAAATCCACGCTTATGAAAATTCTGTCCGGCGCATATAAGAAGGATGCCGGCGAGATCATCTTCGACGGCCAGCCCGTCCAGATCAACTCGCCGAGACAGGCGCAGGAGCTTGGCGTCAGCATCATCTATCAGGAGCTCAATCTTGTTCCGCAGCTGAGCGTTGCGGAAAACATCTTCCTCAGCTCGCTTCCGATGAAAAACCCCGCGTGCATCGACTGGAAGCACGTCTACAGCGACGCGCAGACCATTATCGATTCGCTGGAGGTGGATATCAACGTCAGAAGCAGGATCAGCAGTCTCGGCATTGCGCAGCAGCAGATGGTCGAGATCGCAAAGGCATTGAATCATCAGGCCAAGGTCATCGTCATGGACGAGCCATCCGCGCCTTTGACCGATAAAGAAACCGCAAAGCTCTTCAAGACCATCGCAAAGCTGAAGTCCGAAGGTGTGGCTGTCATTTATATCTCGCACCGTCTGGAAGAAACGATGCAGATCGCGGACCGCGCCACCATCATGCGCGACGGCAAGACGATCACGACCGTGAACGTCAGCGATATCACCATCGACGATCTCATCCGCGGCATGGTCGGACACGATCTGAAGGAGCAGTTCCCCAAGCGCGACTGTCCCATCGGTGAGGTCGGCTTCCGCGTGGAGGGGATCAGCCGCGAGGGCATCCTGAACAACATCAGCTTCGAGGCCCGCAAGGGCGAGGTCGTCGGGATCTGCGGTCTGGTCGGCGCAGGCCGGACGGAGACGGCGCGGGCCATCTTCGGCATCGACCCGAAGGATGCGGGCCGTGTGTTCATTGACGGCAAAGAGGCCGTGATCCGCAAGCCGCTTGACGCGATCAACGCGGGCATCGGCTTTGTCACCGAGGACCGCAAGACAGAGGGCCTGATCCTCTGCCGCGACTGCAAGGAAAATATCTCCATCGCCGCGCTGCGCGACTTTGTGCGCAGCGGAAAGCTGAACCTCCGCAGGGAACAGAAGAGCTGCCAGGACTACGTGGAAAAGATGCATATCAAAACGCCGTCCCTGCGGCAGAAGGTCGTCAATCTTTCCGGCGGCAACCAGCAGAAGATCGTTCTTGCCAAGTGGCTGATGTCGGACGCGAAGGTCCTGTTCCTCGACGAGCCGACGCGCGGCATCGACATCGGCGCGAAGGTCGAGGTATACAATATTATTAACGAGATCGCCGCAGCAGGCAAATGCGTGATCGTGATCTCCTCGGAAATGACGGAGCTCATGGGCATCTGCGACCGGATCGTCGTCATGTGCCGCGGTGCCATCACCGGCGAGGAGCGCAAGGGACAGTTCACGCAGGAATCACTGATGTATCTGGCTACGGGCGGCAGCGCCGCTGTCTGATGCAGGAAAGGACACTATAAAGATGAAACGTTCTCTCAAAAGCAGTATCAAATCTCTGAATATTCTCGGCATTTTGCTTGCCTTCCTGGTTCTGTGCGTCATTATGGCTATCGCATCCCCGGCCTTTTTGAAGCAGACCAACCTGCTGAATATCCTGCAGCAGATCTCCATCAACTTCACCATTGCCATCGGCATGACCTTCGTCATCCTGATCGGCGGCATTGACCTGTCCGTCGGCTCGATCACCGCGCTGACCGGTATGTTTGTCGCCATCATGATGAAGAACTGGAACATCCCCGTCGCTCCGGCCATTATCATCGCGGTCCTGAGCGCCAGCCTGCTTGGCCTCATCAACGGCGTGCTGATCTCCGGGCTTGACCTGCCGCCGTTTATCGTGACGCTCGGCATGATGGAGCTTGCACGCGGTATGTCCTACACGGTCACAGCCGGTCAGCCGATCTATACGCTGCCCGCAGGCTTCCTCGCGATCTCCGGGCGCGTCCGCGGCATTCCGCTCGTTGCGCTGCTGATCATGATCGCGCTGTTTGTCCTGGCCTACTATGTGCTGCATTTCACCCGCATCGGCCGGTATGTCTACGCAGTCGGCGGCAACGAGTCGTGCGCCAGACTCTCCGGCATCAACGTCAAGGCCATCAAGCTGATCGTGTACACGTTCTCCGGCTTCTGCTGCGGCATCGCGGCGCTGCTGCTGACGTCCCGCCTGGACTCGGCAGTCCCGACGAACGCCGAGGGCTATGAAATGAACGCGATCGCGGCTGTCGTCATCGGCGGTACGTCCATGAGCGGCGGCGAGGGCAGCCTGATCGGCACGGTCATCGGCACGATGCTCATCGGTGTCATTGCCAACGGCATGAACCTGCTGCTGATCCCGACCGGTCCGCAGCGTATGGTCACCGGCAGCATCATTGTCATCGCCGTCATTGTCGATGTGCTCCGTAAAAAAGCCAACAGCAAATCGAAATAAGGAGATACTATGCAGGAAACGACTTACAGCCGCTGGCTGATCTCGGATATGTACTATCCGTCGGAAAGCATCGAGGGTCCCATCAAGAGCCACGAGGCCATCTGTGTGCTCAACACGAACGATCAGGACGCCGGGCTGACCATCACGCTCTATTTTGAAGACCGCGAGCCCATGCAGCTTGCGCCGCAGCGCTGCCCGGCCCGCCGGAATGTCCACATCCGCATGGATGAGGCCAGAACCGCGGACGGCTCCGGTGTACCGATGGATACGCCGTATGCCGCTGTCGTCGAATCGACGCAGCCGGTCGCCGTGCAGTATTCCCGCGCCGATGCCAGACAGCGCGCGCTGGGGATCATGACGACCATCGCGCAGCCCATGGGCTGAGAAAAAGCAGGAAACACAGCGCGGCCCGGCAGTTTGCCGGGCCGCAGCCATAACAGGGAGGTACGATATGAATTCCTTTATCAAAGAGAATGCGGCGGATCTGGAGGCGTTTTCCCGTATGTCGCAGTGCGCGGGCGCACGGAACGACTATGTGCAGGGCGGCGGCGGCAACACGTCCGCGAAGCTTGCAGGCGGACTGATGGGCATCAAGGCCTCCGGCTACTGCCTGTCGGATATCACGCCGGAGACGGCCTACGCGGTGCTGGACTACGAGGCGTTGCGCCGGTTCTACTACGGCAATGAGTCAGAGCAGCTTGCAGACGTGGAGAAGCAGGGCTCGGCCTTTGCCAGGGAAAACACAAAGCAGATCGAGGGCCTGCCCACGCTGCGTCCGTCCGTGGAGGCGGGCTTCCATTCGATCCTGCGCAAATTTGTCTGCCACACGCACAGCGTCTACGCGAACTTCGCCTGCTGCTCGACCGCCTGCCGCGAGATCGCGGAAAAGGCGTTCGCCGGTGCGGATTACAGCTGGGGCTGGGTGCCGTATACGGATCCCGGCGCAAATCTGACGTTCGCCATCCGCCGTGAGCTTGCGCGTGTGGAGCACGCGACGGGCCGCGTCCCGGCTGTGATCCTGATGCAGAACCACGGGATCATCGTCCACTCCGACAGCGCGGACGAATGCCTCCGCATCAACGCCGACGCGAACGGCCGGCTGGCCGCCCAGTTCGGCAAGGCAGGAGATTCCTTCCCGAAGGTCGCGGTAAAGCCCATCGCAGACGGACTTTACGAGGTCGACGCACCGGCCCTGACGGAGGCGCTGCAGAGCGGCCGGTATGATTACCGGACGCTGATCGAGTCTCCGCTGTACCCGGATCAGATGGTCTTCCTGATCGGCACACTGTTTGAAAACAAGCCGGAGCTGGCAGAGGGCGAGGCCTCCGTCGAGTTCAGGACCGGCAGAGTCCTGCTGCGGATGAAGGAGAAAAACGCACAGGTCGTCGCGGAGACGCTGACGGCGGTCACGTTCATCATGGATACGATCCGCGAAAACGGTTATACCGTGTCCACAATGGGAGAAGCGGCAAAGCGCTTCATCGCCAACTGGGAAAGCGAAAAATACAGAAAGTCTCTCGCAGAAAAGGCATAGGCATACAGACCTGCTTCCCTCAGGCCAGGTTTGTCCATGCCGGATAACGGGGCTGCAGCGAAACAAAATCGCTGCAGCCCCAATGTTTTTACAGGGAGGTGAGAACCTCGCAATTTTCCGGCACAGCAGACAAAACGCCCCCCGCGAGCCGCGTCAGCGGCTGCGTGCATGATCCGAACACGAGAGAGCAGGGATCAAGCAGGAAAACAAGCTCTTCGAGGTCTCCAAAGGAACCAAGCTGGAATTCCCGATTCTGTTCGGTGCATTTTATGGACTGCGCCGGAGTGAGGCTCTTGGCCTGAAGTGGGATGCCATTGACTTTGAAAATGACTCCATCACGATCTGTCACACCGTAACATCTGTGACTCTGGATGGGAAAGTCCAGCTCGTCGCGGCAGACACGACAAAGACCAAATCGAGCCTGCGGACACTCCCGCTGGTTCCGTTCGTGAAGGAACGTCTGCTTGTCTTGAAGAAAGAGCAGGAAAACAACCGCCGATTATGCGGTCGGTCATACCATAAGCAGTTCGCCGGTTATGTCTGCATCAACGAGATGGGAGACCTCATCAAGCCGCATTATGTGACGGAGCAATTTCCGAAGCTGCTGGATGCAAACGGCCTGCGGCGCATTCGCTTCCATGATCTCAGACATACCCTCCGCAAATACTTCCCCCGAAGCTACACGCCCCTGCAAATGCAGCAGACCATCATCAAGCTGCTGGAGCAGTGGCAGAAAAAACAGCAGCGCCAAAACGAGCGCTGAGAAAGGCAGGTTTATCCATGAACGTAACCATCAACATCTACGGCGATGTACACATCCACTGCGACTGCTGCGACGGGTGCGGCGTGTATGACGACAATTTCGACGACGCCCTCGAAGCACTGCATGAAGCTGCACCGGATGCGGAGGATGACAGCGAAGAAATCGAGCTGTCCATTGCGGAAGCGGAAGCTGTGGTCAAGGCAGTGGCGGAGCTGCTCTTTCCCTTTCTTCCGGCTGAAATTGACGAGGGAGGCGGTGCGCATGAAGGAATTTGACGTGACCATCACCGAAACGCTGAAGCTCACCGTGTCCGTGGAGGCTTCTTCCAAAGAGGAAGCCCAACAGATGGTAAGCGACCAGTGGCACGCCGGGGATCATATTCTGGATGCGGACAATTTCGTGGAGGTGGAGTTTGAGAGCAATGACGGCAAGAAAATCTCCGCCGAAAGAGCACCGGACGATACCATCGAGGTGCTTATGGTGGAGCCGGGACAGTATCCGCGCATGGAGCGTATCGGCTCCGACCTTGCCTCCTTGCAGAAGGCGGTGGACGGCTATATCGAGGCGGTCTACCCATATGACGACCCCGTGGCGCTGATCTGCGGGGAGGAGGCCAAGCTGGAGGGCAAGCCCCTGAACCGCGCCCTGCGGGACGGGGACGGCGACATCTACGATATTGTGGCCGGTAAATTCTTCATCTGCGGTCTTGGGGATGAGAATTTTGCGTCTCTGCCGAAGGAGCTGCAACAGAAATACGAGGAAAAGTTCCGTCAGCCGGAAGCCTTTTTGAAGATGGGCAGCAAGATCATGGCGATCCCCACCGAGCCCGCCAAGGCTGCGGGCAAGGGCAAGACCGCTCCGGTGACAGAGCGATGATACCATCA
>CDZH01053956.1_pt1 | contig 11730 bp, 17 predicted proteins | sample 557721 | NCBI WGS metagenome assembly CDZH01 (sample SAMEA3182062, study PRJEB8094) | gut metagenome | biome: human; feature: gut; material: Stool; isolation source: human stools | place: Canada | collected 2013-01-14
AGTGGTGTTTGAGTTATAATAGGACCAAGTTAGATGAAACCCAGTAAAATCAAGGGGTTATGCCTAATTTAGTCCTTATTTTTATACCATTTTAGCGGTAAAGATAGGGCAGCGCTGCAATATTAAACCGAAAATCCAAGTCAGTATCACAGATGTCCACAATCAGTCTGAGAGTGAATCTGTGTGCTTAGATTAGGTACAATTTTATATCAAAACATTTAGTGAGGACTAAATTAGCACTTGAGATGGAATACTCCATCAGCTGGTTTGGTCCTCTTTTTATTTGAGAGGAGTGGTCGAATGGGCAAGGTGTTAATTTGGTTCGTAATCATTATTAGTACAGTGGTTCTCTACTGTCTTATGAAAGTTAAGGCAGAGAGTGATGAACTGTATGAGGAATTAATGAGAAAGCATTTTTATGGCAGGTCAGATGATATTCCTGCATCTGACAAAACCGAGCACTTGAAAGGGTGTGGGTAATTATATGAAATTTTGCAAAACAATAATGCAGACAATACAGAAAAGGAGTGAAAGGAACATGAATAACAAGTTAGAAGTAATCGGCATTGATCATGGCTGGTCAATGATGAAAACAATCTCTCAGGTATTTGTCACAGGAGTTAAGGAGATTACAACAACTCCGGCACTTTTCGGCGATGTACTTGAGTATGAAGGAAAGTTCTATAAGGTTGGGACTGTGAGGCAGGAAGTAAAGGATACAAAGGTCGAAGATGACAGCTTTTATCTTCTCACTCTTGCAGCAGTTGCTAAGGAACTTAAAAGAAGAGGTCTTGCAGAGGCAAAGGTATTCCTTGCCGTAGGACTACCACTTACAAGGTTTGGAGCAGAGAAGAATGATTTTATCAAGTACCTGACAAAGAATAAGCGTGTAAGCTTCAAATATGAGAATGAGCCGTATTATATTGAAATGGATGATGTGGCAGTATTCCCTCAGTGTTATGCAGCAGTAGTGGACAAGATTCCTACAATGGCAAAGAAAACGCTGATAGTAGATATCGGTAGCTGGACAATCGACATTATGCCGGTAATCAACAAGTCACCGGATGAATCAAAGTGTGTGACGATACCAAAAGGTCTTATTACCTGTATGCGTTCTATCAATGAACAGTGTGTAAGACAGCTTAACGGAGAGGTAGACGAGTCAGAGATACAGAACATCATGCGATATGGCAGGTCAGATATTGATGATGAATACTTTGCCATTATCAAGGCAGAGATAGAGGATTTTGTTGATAAGGTATATAACTCAATCCGTGAGTTTGGGTATAACTTAAAGACTACACCGATTGTATTTGTCGGTGGCGGGGCAGTTGTGATGAAGAATTTTGGTAGCAGTTGAGTATAAGGACCAGACTGTGACAGTACAGTATGAATCAACTACGATTGAGAATACAAGACAGAAAGCGGATGTATCTGTCGTAAAGAAGGACTCTGACACAGAGAACCCTCTTGATGGTGGCAAGTACACACTTTATGCCGGAAATGACATCAAAAACTATGCCGGACCTGTAATAATCAGATACATGCTGGATGAGGAAGCAATGGAGAATACACTTGCAACACCAAATCTGTCTCAGGCGATAAGAATTAAGAAAATGCAGGAAGAGGAGAATATTTCTGTGGATAGTGTTGAAGCAATAATCACAGAAGTTAAACAAAAAGAAATAACTCGTGTTGTGTTTAAAAATGAGCAACTGTATAGGTATTTTCCATCATATTATACGGCTGAGCAGATGCGCAGAGAAATTTTAACGTTATTAAAGATAAACATGGAGAGCTATTAAAGGAGGAAAATGTTTGATTGATCTGAAAGCAGATCAGGATGAGATAAAGGAAGTGCTTGGAAATGAATATCAGGATTATAATCTGGAAAGATATCAGCAAACAGACATTCACAGGATAGCAAATGTGGATAGTAAAGTAATAATATCAACATGACGATATAGAAAATGCAGGGAAAGAAAAGATTACAAACAAGGTATTGAAGGTAGTGGAGAGAATTGCCCGGAATGAAGTGGAAAAAACAGTTCTTGGCAGGACGGCAGAGTGTTCAGCGATTTATCACCAGCCGAAAAGACCGAAGAAAAGGGAAAACTAGGTCAGAATAATGAAATATTTTGTGGAGTGTTGCGGTTGTGATTATCGTAATGGCAAAACAAAAGGAGTTAATATGGGATTAGGCGTTGAAAATTCAGTTAAATCCGGGCGGGAATCTGACCTATCAGGATTACGCAAGCGATATCTGGGAAATTTTAGCATATAACCGGACACAGCACAAAGATATTATGTCTGAGTTAAACGTACAGTTTGTGATAGTAGACGGTACAATTCAGATAAACTGATTGGAGGAATAGAAGTATGCACATCGGTTTTGGTCAGAATACCGTATCTTCATTGTACGGTCATCAAAAAGGCGATCATATGAAAACTATAGGGTTTTCTCATAAAAAGCATAAGGCAAATGAATCGCAAGAAAAAATGACCGTAACATCCGGCAAGGACGTATGCCGGAAGATAGGACATTCAGATGAAGTCGATGGGGAAAATCAGGAAAACACATATATACATGATAGTTTTGCCTTAGACGCTAGTTACGCAAATTATATCAGAGAAACGGTGCCTAAAACTGTTTGGTCAAATGATTATCTTCGAGAATTATGGGATGAAAATGCTAAATATTTAAAAAGTATCCGTGAAAGTAAAAATGGGTATGGTTTCGATGATATTGGAATGGGAGCTGCATATGCCTATTCTACTATGTATCAAAAAATTGTAGAAGGATATAGGAATGGAACAAGAGAAGTGTATGTATGCGATGATTCAGAGAGTGGAAAAAGACGTTTGCTGTCAATGGATGAAGAATTGGAAAAGCTAAATAAAGGTTTTGATGAACTGATAAAATGGGATAAAATGGTTGCCAAAAGTCAAAAGCAAAATGCAGAAAATAAGCGGAAATTTCAGAATATAAAATTGGATGAATCGTTTGATACCTTTGATATAAATCAAGCATGTGACTATATTCAAGATTCTTATTTAGAGTTCCGTTCACTTTATCTGGAGCAATATGAAAGAACGGGAGGAAATATAGATATAAAGTCTTTGTTTTCTTATGTTTTAAGAAGCGGAAATCAGGATATGCATAAATATTGTGAATTTCTGTTTGAAAAAATTGGTTTTATTGTTTAATGCGGGCATTAAAATGTTTGAGAAATATTGAAATAATAAGGAAAAAGCAAGGGAGGGCAGTGGACTATGAACATTTTAAATAAACAGATTGATTCCATCTATGACCGACAGAAAAATTTATATAGTAAATATCCGCATTATAGCCAACAGAATGCAGAAAGTAAAAAGGTATGCGAACAAGAAAAAATCACAGCAACATCTGGAAAGGATGTATTGGGTATCACAAAAGGAGATAAAGAAAATTCTTATATTGTGCATTTCTCTGATTCTGCAATGGTCAGCAGGGCAGTTGCAAGAGGATATGTTACGGTCAATGGTAAAGAGGTGGAATTGACGGAAGATACCAAGCAGCAGTTGTTAAAGACAGACAAAGAAGCAAGTGCTGCGAGAGAAAAGGCATATCAGGATTGGTTGATAGTTTCTCGCAACTCTATTTTACCATAAATCTTGAGGAGATATTTTATTTTAACAACAAAAAATGCCGTATTTATGCGGCTTTTGGCGTTTCGCAAACGCCTATTTGATATAAAGGCATGAAAAAGTGCTGATAAAGGAGGATTAAAAATGGCTATTAGTGGAGTAGGACAGAGTTATTATCAGAACAATGTTGCAACAACGAAAAGTACAAAGAGCGTAAACAGCACGGGAGAAACGGGCAATACAAAGGAATTATCAGAAGCGGAAGAAATGGCGATTTTCAAAAAGGAATTTTATGCTGAAATTGATAAGATACCCAGAAATAGAACTATAACCAATGTGGCTATCAACATATCAGAGGAAGCATTTAAGAATATGAAAGATGATCCGGAGTACAGGGAAAAGATATTATCAGCACTTAAACGTGACTTAACTTCGTCCTTTGCACCGTTGGAAGCTTCTATGGTGCTCACTGTAGGAGCTACTGCTAAAGATTATAGGGGCGATTCATGGTCTGGTGTTAATAATCAATCGGAATTTTATGCTCGTTCACAAAACAGTTTTTATAAAAAGACAAGCAACAAGAAAGATAGACAAAAAGAGCTTTTGGAAGAATATCTGGAAAAACGGGCGCAGGTTAAAAAACAGCAGCAGGAAATGTTGAATGAAAAGATTGCAAAGCAGGAACAGGAAAGAAGCCGATTATTACGGTCGTGGAACAATGAAAGGCTGTTGTCAAAAGCGTCTAATGCTTATGAAGCAAGATACCAAACGGCAGTTGTTAAAGGTAGATAAAGAAGCAAGTGCCGCAAGAGAAAAGGCATATCAGGATTATGTTATGCAGTATGAGATGGCGGTTGCAAAGCAACAGAGTGAAGCGTGGAGAAAAGCGATAGATGGAGTGCCGGATAGTTTAAGAATGTTGTTGGAAATAAATAATACTGAAAATGTGCCGGAATATTCAGAAAAACAAAAAAGCAATATAACGATGCAATCAAGGCTTATGATCATACCGGTAACGGTGTAAGCTGGTCGCAGTTTGAATGGAAAACTTACGATACACAGATGACAGTCACATTTGAGGATTCGGTGAAAGTTGAAAGTATTTCAAAAGGAATGAATGTGATAAATGGGTAGATGCAATGGTAAATAGGAGGGACATAAATGGCAGGTATAAATGTGAATGGTATAGGAAGAAATCCGTATGCTGACAGTTACTTAACTTCTGCAAAAAACAGAAGTAATACTATATCAAAAGATACTTTTGTAAATGCGGTGAAGAAAGTAGAGGAAAGTAAAAATTCAGCGGATACAAGTAATGTGATGTATCCGGGAGATGTGACGATTGATTATCCACCTCGGATAAACAATGCTGTAAACAATAGCGTGGTTTCTGAAAAATCAAAAGATGAGATGTCACTGGATGAGTATAAACAATGGGTTATGAATCAAATATCCCAATTTCCCGTAAGCGGATGGGTTCGTTCCACATTTTCTTCAGGGTCGATTGTGATTAAGGAAGAAGCTTTTGAAAGAATGAAAAATGATCCTGAATATGAGAACTATGTTTTGAACAGAGTTCGTTCAGCATATTCCGTTCAAGGCTTGCCGGTAGGATCAAATAATGTTAGTTTTGATGTTATTGGAGCGTCACCAGAAGAATGTTACGGTTATGCAGGTCCAGTAGGAAAGAGTGGATCAGAAACAGCGAATGACGGAGAATCTTGGTGGGAGAAGCGCCACGAAAGAATGGAAGAACTTATGAAAGAACAGGAAAAGGAAGCAGTAAAAAGAGCACAGGCAAGACGAAAAGCTGTACAAAACGAATATCTAAATAGCCAGTTGGCGACGGCAGCATATGAGAAAAGCAGTATTATTTTACCGGATAATCCTGTTATACTGTAGGCTCATCTTTTGACAGGAAAGCATAAGAATACAGGTAAGATATTTTTCGGGAGGAAGGATAAGAAATGGAAATAAACAGTAATCATTCTACATATGGGGCGGCATTTCGTCAAAAACCGATTTTTTTCATGTCTGGAAAGGAAACAGTGGCATTTTTTGAAGGGAAACTGAAGAAAAATATGACACTTCAGGAAGATTCCTGTACACTTGGCAGCAATGACACTTATCGCAGACAGCATACCACTTATGAGGTTTCGGACAAGAAGAAGGGAAGTACGTTTCTGGATCTGGATTTTCTGATTAAGGACGAAACCAGCAGTCTGAAAGGAAATCTCAGTGATAAAAAGGATGTGGATTTCTACAACTTTTCCATTCCATTTAATCGAACCATACAGAATTATTTTGGGGTTCAAATATACATGGACATGCCGGAAGGCTGTGATTATGACCTCACCTTATATGATGAATATGGCAATCAGGTCGGAAAGGCAGAATGGGACGGGGAAGGACGTAAAACACTGACCATCCCGAACTGGGATACAAATACCAATAAATATTGTATCAAAATAGAAAACAAAAATGGGGAAGAAGTTTCTCCGCATGATTATTATAAAATCAGTTTCAAGGTTACGGAAAATAAAGAACAGGAAAAGACCGATGCCATAAGGGAGGCATTCGGGAACCTTCACGGTGCATACAGCCGGAAAGATGAAAATTGGAGGGAATACCTCGACAAATATAATGAAGTCCTGATGGATACAGAGAAAAATTATACAAAAGAAATGGAGAAATTCCACCAGAAGCAGTTTGAAAGTCTGCCGGAAGAAAAGAAATACAAAGGCGGGCGCACAGTGGATGAATTGTTGCAGGACATGGCGGAAGGAAAGACACTGGATGATGCGGAAATGGAGTATGTGAAGATTTTTGCCAATCTGAAAGATTTTGAGAAAGCACAGCAGAAGGCGGAACTGAAACATGATTTTTCCGAGGATTTTGTAAAGGATCTGGAAAGCAAAGGTATCTCCCGTGATGAGCTGGAGGGAATGCAGATAAAGATTGAAAGCAATGGGAATGTAACAGTGAGCGGTATCGAAGATAAAGAAGTCCGGGAACAGGTTCAGAAACTGGTAGAGGAAAAGTACAGTGACCGGATGTATCAGTATTACACAGGAATTGCTGACAGTGTGGGAAATCTGTCGTCCAATACCTACCAGTATGCCACGGATGTGCAGGAAGTCAGGCGTTACTTAAAAGGGGTTACGGGAGAAGATATTTCTCTGGAGAACCTTTACCTGACACCAGACGGAAAGATTGGCGGGCTGCCGGGAAAAGCTGCTAATCTGATTAACAAAACAAAGGACAATGCCAAGATAGAGCGGATAAAGGATGCATTGATAAATATTATAGGACATAACCGGACAAGCGGTGATCTGGGGATTCCAGACTTTACTTCGGAGTTTCAATTCAGTAATGGTGCTTTTTCTGTGGCAGACAGTGGTTTTACGGTGGATATGGCGGCATTGGATAGAAGGCTGACGCCACAACCGCATGATAACATGTATTCGGATATGTATGCGTATAGTTTCAGGAAAGTATTATGATTATGAAAAGTAATTATACACAAGGAGAATGAATAGATGGTAATAACCCGCACAGTAGAGATGCATGCGCAGCTTGTGGGATATGATTTTAAGAAAAAAGGTTTACCCACTGATAAAAATATTGCAGTAGAAAATAGTAAAGTTTCCAATGATTATTTCTGGAAAACAAATAAATATACGGATCAGGATGAGTTTGGAAGAACACTGGATCTGACGGCACTTATCAATAAGCCGGACGGATATTTAAAGGGAAGTTTATCGGATACGGAGGATGTGGACTATTACGAATTCAATATTACAGAGTACCGGGCATTAAGTTTCGCGAAGGATACCTATAATAAGGATATTACGATCACTTTAGATCATATACCGGAAATAATGTATATAAAGTTGATGATTTAGGCAGATATTATATGTTTGCATAAGATATATATACAAGTATGAAACTATAAAAATATAGTATGTTTTATGTGGTAAAAATATTGTATTTATGAGACTTTTGGTATTTCACAAATACCTAAGAAAAAATAAAGTAGAGGAGAGTGTATATTATGAATATTGATTACAGTCAGTTTTACAGAGGAACAACGAATATTCCCTCATACGGGAATGGTATATATAAGAAAGACACCCTTGTAAAGTATGAATTTAACACTACAGATGAACATGGCAATAAGATTATGGACAAGATGTCAAGGGAAGAAACCCTGCAGGCGATGAAGGACATCGGTTCGCAGTATGGAGATGCGGTTATTGTTGAATTTTCGGGAGATGGAATGGCTGCACTTGTGGAAAACAAGAAAGGTATAGTGGATGCCAATGTAACACAGGAGCAGCGGGAATCAATGGAGGCGAGAAATGCAGCGTTTCAAAAAGAAATTACGCAGGTTGATAACTCACTAGAACTTCCGGCATATTCCGGAATGTATGGTGCAGACAAGGCGGTTGCATCTGCGGTGGAGAACTGCAGCAAAGAGGAACAGGGATTTGTGTATGATATCATCCGTCAGAATTTCCTTGTTGGAAATACTGGCTCTATGACAGAGGAAGAACGGCAGGCAAATATTTCACTTGGTATGAAAAAAGCGGAATATGCGGCAGAGAATTTTATCCCGGAAGATAGCAGAAAACCATTTTTGGAAGCAATGGAGTCTATCGCAAAGCTTGCGAGCGCAGGAAAAGCTGACAATAACGGAAATATGGACTATGGAGTAGGGAAAGGTACATATCTTGGACATGGTAGCAATCTTGTAAAGACTACAAATGCGCTTGATATGATGAGGACGATGGACGGCAGTGCATACACGGAATATCAGAAGATTAGTAAAGAAAGCAGCAATGAGGACAGACAGCTTAATGCATTAAAATACCTTACAAATTGGTATGAAGGGGCAGTGAAAAAGAATCCTTCGATGGTTGATAATTACGAAAAGCAGTCGGAGGAATATGTGGAGAAAAATGTAAAAGATCAGAAGCTGGATGCAACTTTTTCAGATATAAAGACAGAGAATAAAGCGGCTTTTTTTGAAAGTCTGAAAGTGTTCCAGAATAATAATCCTAATTTTCTCTCATCTATCATAAATCGGGAGCTGGCATCTAAATTTTGGAGCATTTGATAAACGTAGATTGGAAAAGTTATAATTGCTCGGAAAATGGAAGATAACAACAATAAAGTGTAGAGTGTGCCTTTCACATAGGGACACTTGTTACAAGCAATATTGTAAATGATACAAGTGGAGATTAAGGCACAAATATGATAAAAAAAAATATACATCTTGGGGATGAACCAGCTCTATGTAAGTTATATGTCAATCGCTATCATATTGTGTTCGCTTCTGATGTGCGTAGCAAAATTATTGAAACAGGAGGTAAAGGTAAGATGAAGAAAGCAGAAAAGATTACAATCAAGGTATTGAAAAGAGAACTTGGATTACATATCATATTGAGGCTGAGAGAAAGCCAACAGGTGACACAGTCGGAAGAACTCCGGATAATGAAGAAAAAATGTGGAAAATAAAATGAAAAAAGTTTATCGATAGGGTTTCAGTATGATTCACATGATACAGATTATAAGGTAGGTGGTATAGTATGGTTACTGTAAATAATTCTGACTATTATAATAACATTCCAGCGGGCAGGGATTTAAACAACCTGCCCAATACTTCCAGCGCTGATACAACTGTAGGATATCAATATGATGGACTTACAGAGGAGGATCGTTTCGTACAAAAAGTTTTGCAGGAGCATTATGATAAAGTGTACAAAGAAAATTTGTCTCATTCTGATCCAATGGCATATATCGAATCAAAATATTGTGATGTGACCTCACCTAATTTTTGCTCATATATGACAGAAGATCAGCGTTCCATAGCTTACCGCAATGAGAAAAGAATGTTACAAACAGGAGGAAAATATTCGGCTGGATTTGCCCGGTATGATTATGCATTAAGGAATTACAAGGATGTATATACAGGTGGTTCAAGAAGTGTTGGTTATGTACGCAATACTGACAGGGAAAAACAGTATGCCAGAAGTGTTGTAAATCAGCAAATTTCAAATCTACTTTCAAAGAATGGGATATCAATATCAAAACAGGCAGATCTGGTATTTTCTATTGACCCATATACATATCAGCTAACGGTGTCGGGAAATGCAGATAGAGATACATTATCGCAGATAGAAACATTACTGAATGAAGGGGATAATGCAAAAAATATTTGGACGCATGCGTGGATTTGTATGCATGATGCAGATAATGAAATTGTTAATTCGCAGGCAAATATGACAAAGGCAAACCAATATTCTTTATGGCATGAAGTGTATGAGACAACAGGGTATGATGCACGCAATGCGACATATAGAAATGGTACTTTTATTGCAGAGGATGGCACAGATTTACTTGCCTTGTTTAAGGAAAAGGCTAAAAATGGCGCAGGGTATGAACTTTATTCTAATAGATGGTTGGAATATGCTAAGAATGGCTGGAAAAAAGAAAATGATTTAGTATTGAAAATAGGATTTGACAGCAGTGGATTGTATGATATAGGGCAGGAAAAAGGATATGGAGCAACACAGAATATGTGGATGAAAGGTGTTAGTCAAAGTATGTTTGAAGCTAGAGTGTGATTAATGGGAATCTCTTTTTCAAATATAGGAACAGTTGGAAGGGAACAGCTAATTACTTCTGGTAGTAATGGAGAACCAAACTGGTCTTATATTCCATCGAAAGGAAAAAGTACAAAAAAAGTGAATAACAGAACCTATCAGTTTGCAGACGAAAAAACCAAAAAGCAGATTGCTTATATGAGTGGTTATTACCTTCAGACAGTGCCGCAGAGTGTCAAGGCAGCATGGCAGGAAACATTGGAAGAAACTGGTTTTAATCCATTTCAGACGGATGTAACCAGTATATTAACGCAGCTATCGGTAGAGCAGGATTTTCTGACAGGTGGTGATGACAATATTTTTGGTGAAACGAAAGAAAGTTATTTAGCAGCTATCGACAAAGTATTGGAGAGAATAGAAAATCCGCTGGCAGCCGTTACAGATGAAAGGGCAGCATATCTGCAACAGGAAAAAGAATTTTATACCGTGTTGGCATCTAAAATAAGAGAATAAAATGTCGGGAGGAATTTAAAAAATGATTGGAAGTATAGGAGCGGAGAGCCGTTATTCAACAGGTTATAACAACCTAAAACCAAATCGGAACCAGAATAAGTGGGCTGACACTTTGGCTCAGACGGTGGATAAGGAGGATATTAGCAGTAGAGCGGATATCAATCGTGCTAAGAAAAGTACAGTGATGGATTCTTATCTGGCACTGTCAGGAAAAACGATAAATACTTTGAAACAGGAATATTCAGAGTACGAATCCGAAAATTATAGAATCGTACCCGATAATGAAGCTGAATGTTTTGATATATACAATAAAGACGGGGAGTGTTTGGGGGCATTTTCCTATTCTGATATAAAAATAAGACAGGATGAAACAACAGGAAAGCAGTTTTTGATTTCTGAGCATGGAACGATGAGTTACGATGCTCTGGTATTAGATGATGAATTAAAAGATGCATTGCAGAATGTAATGGATAAAGATTCGCTGGATGTGGAGACTTTGCAGGGATTTACATTAAATACACATTCAGGTACCGGCATCCAGTATTTAGTAAAAGACGGTGAAGAAGGCAGAGGTGGCAAGGTTCTTCTGCAAAATGAAGCGGATCGGAAGAGGTATGAAGAATTAGCGGAGATGTATTTTGACAAATACCCTAATTTAATTGAGAGTCGGGAAGAAGGTTTTATCTGGGCTGATTTAGAGATTAGAGGAATGGCAAAACGGACAGATCAGGGAATTATATCCATAGGAGCTGATGGAATGTCATACAGTGACAATGAAAATTATAAAAACAATTGGAGTGTCCGGTTTTCTGGTTCTATGTATGAAAAGCTGTATGAATGGCTTCAGAATCACAAGGATAGCATGGAGGAAATCCATAAATTTTCTACATGGCAAAAGGTTTTTGACGAAATTGGTGGAACGTATGAAAGAGTCTGGTCGAAAGAAGAACTGGATCAGGGATATTTGAATAATTGAAAGAGG
>CDZH01046825.1_pt1 | contig 11717 bp, 9 predicted proteins | sample 557721 | NCBI WGS metagenome assembly CDZH01 (sample SAMEA3182062, study PRJEB8094) | gut metagenome | biome: human; feature: gut; material: Stool; isolation source: human stools | place: Canada | collected 2013-01-14
CTTCTGGGCGATGTCGGTACCGATGCAACTGTCATCAATGAAGATAAAAAAGCTGTTGCAGAGGCTGTTACCGCAGAAGCAGTTAAGACAGCCGGATACCAGACTCTGGATGAAGCAAAGGCAGACGGCGTTGCATTCGTATTTATGGGTCACGGTACTTCCCACACAGCAAAGGTATCTTACAGCCAGATGCAGGCTCAGATGGAGGCTCTGGGATACGACAATGTATTCATCGGTACCGTTGAGGGTGAACCGGAAGCAACCGCCTGCGATGCTGTTATTGAAAGCATCAAAGAAGCTGGTTATAAGAAAGTCATCCTTCGTCCTCTGATGGTCGTTGCAGGTGACCATGCAAACAATGATATGGCAGGCGATGATGCTGATTCCTGGAAGAGTATGTTCAACGCATCCGGCGCTTTTGAGAGCGTTGATACTCAGATTGCGGGCCTCGGTCGGCTTCCGGCCATTCATGAGCTATATGTTGCACATACTGGTGCTGTAATCGATCAATAAAGGAACAGATCGAGCATGAAAAAAAGAACGGCACTCCTGTGTATGGCTGCTTTGATCGCTGTTTTCGCCGTTGGATGCAGCGATCAGACGGATCCATCTGCTCAGGACGGCTCCAGCCCGCCAGCTGTTTCGCAGGAACAACAAACAACTTTGGAAGATGGCATCTATTCTGCTGATTTTGAAACAGATAGCAGCATGTTCCGTGTCAACGAGACATGCGATGGTAAAGGAAAGCTGACGGTTCAGGACGGTAAAATGACCATTCACATTTCGCTTACCTCTCAGAGTATTGTCAATCTTTTCCCGGGCACCGCAGAGGATGCCCAGAAAGATGGTGCAGAACTTTTGCTGCCTACTGTGGACACCGTAACTTATGAGGATGGAATAAGCGAAGAAGTCAACGGTTTTGATGTTCCGGTTCCGGCTCTGGACGAGCCGTTTAACCTTGCGCTGATCGGTACAAAGGGAAAATGGTACGATCATGAGGTAATTGTATCAAACCCGGAAAAACTTGAATAAACCATGTTCTGTCCCTGCTCTTAACGGCAGGGACAGATTTGTATCTGGAGAGGAGGACGAATATGCGGAGAAGCACATTTCCTTATCCGGTGAAAAAATCTTGTCTTGGGCTATTAATGGTGATGTGTATCACATCCATTATGGCATTTCCTGTCTCAGCATCTGCGGAAGCAGCAACGGTCGATCTGGAGAATGGTGAATGATGAAGTATTTTCCGCACCGTTTGCACTTTCGAAAACGGCTCTTTCGTATGCCGTTCAGGAACGGTTTTCTTTGGCTGCCTTCTGCCGGAGCTTTTCGAGCGCGGCGGCATCGATCTGATTGACGGTTACAAACTTTCCGTCATAGAACACCGCCCGGTTGTTGAACGCACAGGGCAGGGATTTTGCCTCTTCGAGCGTGTCCACATGGACGAACCGCGCGGCGAGCCGCGCGCGCTTTGTCTCCGCGCCCGGATGCGCCGTTTTCAGGCGGATGACGCAGCAAAGGTGCTCGGAGCCGATATCCTCCGGCGTCAGATTTACAAATTCTCCGTCCATACCGCTGCTCTGTTCAGCCGAGATGCTTCTGGAAGAAGCTCACGTCCAGATATTTTCCAAATTTGAAGGCGACAGCGGGCATCACACCGATCTCCGCGAAGCCATTCTTGCGGTGGAAGCGCAGCGAGCCTTCATTGTCGGACGTGATGATGGAGATGAGATTTTCTATGCCGCGCTCGCGTCCCAGCCGTTCGATCTCCGCATAGAGCTTCTGCCCGACGCCGCTGCCGCGGCAGGCGCGGTCTACATAGATCGAAAGATCGGCGGTGCAGCGGTAGGCGCTGCGGGGGTTGAACACGTCGAGATAGGCGAAGCCGATGGGTTTTCCCGCGCCGTCGCGCGCGACGATGTACGGATAGTCTTTCGTGATGCGCGCCGCACGCGCACCGAACTTCTCCGGCGTGACCGGCTCCTCCTCGAGCGTGATACAGGTGTTTTCAATATAGTAATTATAAAGCTCCGTGCACGCCGCGATATCCTCCGGCGCGATGGGCGCGAGCGTTACCGCCGCGCGGCGCGCGGCGATGGCAGCTTCCAGAACGGCAATATCCCGCTGGTCCTTTTCGCGGTTGAGCTGCCGCTTGAGCGCGAGCACGTCCTCGAGCGGCGCGACCGGGATGCCGTTCAGAAACACCGTCTCCCCCGGGAGCATGTTTTCATAGATCTCCACGTCCGGCGCGGGGACGAACCGCCGCGTGCCGTCCGGGAGCACCTGCACATCGCAGCGCTGCGCGAGCGCGTCGCCGAGCTTTTTCGTGCACCATATGTCCAGATCGTGCGTCTCCTCGCGCAGACCGTGAAGCACCATCGCACCGCCGGCATTGATGCGGTATTCGTTCGTGTCGAGCGCGAGCTCCGCGAGCCGCCGCCGAATGTCCTCTGCCTTCATCGCCTTTTCCTCTCTTTTTCCTAAGAACTTTCCCTCAGAATGTAGCACACATTTCCCTGTGCTTCAATCGGTTTTTTTGTACAAGAGTTTTTTGGGCCAACGCCTTGCCAATTCGACGGAGAACCCATATAATATACACATTATGAAAAAAGGATTGAGCTTGAAAACGGCGCTGACGGCTCTGGCGGCGTCGTTTGTCTGGGGAACCGCGTTTGCCTTTCAGCGCATGGCCGCGGGACATATCGGAGCCATCACCTTCAACTTCTATCGCAGTGTGCTCGCAGCTTTGTCGCTGGGAGTTCTTCTTTTTGTATCCAACCGGCGGAAAAAGCCGGAGGAGCGGAAGAAGAGCGACCCGAAAAAGATCGCCATCGGCGGCACCGTGTGCGGCGTGCTTGTGATCGCCGCGTCCATCGTGCAGCAATACGCCATTGCGGACGTTGAAGCGGGCAAGGCGGGCTTTCTGACGACGCTGTATATCCTGCTCGTGCCGCTCTTCAGCGTGGTGTTCCTGCATAAGAGAGTTGCGCCGAGTCTCTGGGTCAGCGTCTTGCTGGGACTCACGGGGCTCTATTTCATCAGCGTGAAGGAAGGCTTCACGATCTCGCCGAGCGACGCGCTGATCCTTTTGAGTGCGGGGATCTATGCGGTGTACATTCTCGCGGTGGATTACTATGTCCGCTTCTGTTCGCCGACGGAGCTCAACTGCGCGCAGTTCATCGTGGCGTCCGTCGTCTGTCTCATCGGCATGTTCGCCGTGGAGGAGCCGACGCTCGCCGAGCTTCGCGACAACATCATCCCGATTTTGTATCTCGGCATCTTCTCGAGCGCGATCGCCTATACGCTCCAGTTTGCCGCGCAGCGCGACGGCAACCCTGTCGCCGTGACGCTCCTTTTGAGCATGGAGTCGGTATTCAGCGTGCTGGGCGCGGCGGTGCTGCTGCACGAGTTCCTGTCCGGACGCGAGCTTTTCGGCTGCGGCATCATGCTCTGCGCCGTTATCCTCGTCCAGCTTCCGGAGGGCTTCTGGAAGCGGAAGATAAAAGCAAATAACGAGTAACGAACATCCCCGCTCCGGTAAAGCACCGAAGCGGGGATTTCTTTCGCATTCAAAGTCCTTACGAATCTGCGGGCTTCTCGGAAGTCAAAAGATCGATATCCGCCCAACCGGCGAAGCCGTCGCCCTTGATGAGGATCATATACGTCCCCTCCCGCGCCAGCGCGGTCACTTCCGTGCCGTCCTTCAGCAGCCGCGAGACCTCCTCCCGCGCCAGATCGTTCGTGATATAGATCCCGGCGCCGGCGGTGGATTTGACATAGTACGTCTCATAGGCGGGCAGCCAGCCGTGCGGAGGACTTTCCACATCCGGAAAGTCCGCGAGATCCTTATGGCCGGGGCAGTAAAGCGCCGTCGGCGCGTCCTCAAGCATGGAGGCGGTGGCCCAGCCGACACGCCCGTCATTTACAATGATCAGCGCCGATTTCCCCTGCCGGGCAATGACGCGCACCTCCGTGGCGTCCAGCACCTGATCGAAGTGCTGCGTCCGGTTCACGTCGCTGGAGAGAAAAATCGCGTACCCGCCGGAGGATTTTACATACTGTACCTCGTATTCGGGAAGGTACTCTTCCGGCCGCTCCACATAGCCGAATCCGTCCAGATCGGCGGCGTTCGGCGTAGGCTTCGGCTCCGGCGTTGCGGTGGGCTCCGGGGTCGGCGTGGGTGTGGGGGCCGGTGTGGGTGTGGGGGCCGGTGTGGAGGTGGGCTCGGCGGTCGGCGCGGGAGCGGGCTCCTGTGCGGCGGCTCCGCAGCCGCACAGCGCAAAAAAGGTTAGTGCAAGAAGCAGGGCAAGACACTTTTTCATCGTCATCGATCTCCTCGTACGGAAAAATTTGACGGATTTATTATATTCTTTTCTCCGGAAAGTTGCAATAGCCGCGTATTGCGTTCCGGTTTTCTCCACTGTCAACCACCGGCTTATTGCAGGAGCGGCAGGAACGTGGTATGCTGCAGCCAACCGTAATTTACTGCCGCGCGGGGGCCCTCCGCGCACGAAAGGAGTTATCCATGCGTCTCAAACCCATCGCCGTTGACGATTTCTGCGCCGTCCGCTCGCTCGCGAACGTCACATTCTCCCCCGCGGGGACAAGCGCCTGCTTCACTGTGAGCCGGGCGGAAAAGGAAAAGAACTGCTACGAATCGCGCCTGTATCTTCTGAAGGACGGCGCGGTCCGCCCGCTGACCGGCGGCGGAAAAGAATCTTCTTTCTGTTATCTGGACGAAAACACCGTCCTCTTCGCCGCCGACCGCGAGGGCGAAAAAGAGCCGTCGCTTTCGAGCCGGTATTATAAGATCGCGCTCGACGGCGGCGAGGCCGAGCTTGCCTACACCTTTCCCATCCCCGTTTCGCAGGTGTTCCCGCTGCTGGGCGGTGATCTTCTCGTCACCGGCTCAACGTTCCCCGGCTTTGAAAATCTGTATACGGGCGACAAAAAGCTCGCCAAGGCGTACCTTGCCGAGAGGAAGGAAAACGAGGATTACGAGGTCGTCACGCAGCTTCCGTGGTGGTGGAACGGCGGGACGTACACGCGCGGCGCGTACGAGAGCCTTTTCTACTACGACGCGAAAAAGAAGTCCCTCACCCGCCTGACCGCGGCCGGCCTCTCCGTATCCGACGTGCAGCTCACGGAGGATAAGAAAACCGTTTACTACAGCCTGCTCGATGTCTCCGTCCCCCGCCCGGCGTACTTCGGCGGCGCGGATCTGTACCGCATGGAGCTCGCCTCCCGCCGGGAGGAAGCCGTTGCCAAAAGCCGCCCCGATTTCAATATCGCTGCATACGCTCTCGGGAGATCCTTCCTGCTTCTGCTTGCCGCAGACGGAAAGTACGGCATGAACACCGATGTTGATTTCTATACGCTCAACTACGAAACGCTTGCCATTTCGCCCTGCGCCGTCTACGGCGAGTCCATCGGCTCGTCCGTCGGCAGCGATATCCGTCACGGCGGCGGACGCACGATGAAGATGGACGGCGACGTGCTGTATTTTATCTCCACGCGCTTTGACAGCGCCGGCCTTTATAAGCTCGAAAACGGCGTCGTCTCCCCGGTCATGGAGCGCGGCGGCTCCGTTGACTGCTTCGACCGCTGCGGCGGGAAAATGCTTCTCTGCGCGCTCTGGGATATGCGCGCGCAGGAGCTTTACGACGAGACCGGAGCGCGCATTACACACTTAAACGACGCCGCGCTGCGCGGAAAATATGTCGCTCGGCCGGAAACGCTCACCTTCACGGCGGAAGACCACGAGGTGCACGGCTTTGTTTTGAAGCCGATGAACTTTGAGCCGGGGGAAAAATACCCCGTCATTCTCGATGTCCACGGCGGCCCGAAAACCGTGTACGGCCCGGTGTTTTACCATGAAATGCAGTACTGGGCGGGCAGGGGATACTTCGTCATTTTCTGCAACCCCACGGGCAGCGACGGGCGCGGCGCGTTCATGGACATCCGCGGCAAATACGGCACGGTGGATTTCGACGATCTCATGGCCTTCTGCGACGCGGCGCTCGCCGCTTACCCGGAGATGGACAGCGATAACTTCTTCGAGACCGGCGGCTCCTACGGCGGATTTATGACCAACTGGATCATCGGCCACACCGACCGCTTCCGCGCCTGCGCCAGCCAGCGCTCCATATCAAACTGGACGAGCTTTTACGGCGTATCCGATATCGGCCCCGACTTCTCCGAGGATCAGTGCGGCGCGTCCCTCTGGCCGGACGCGGAGAAATTCTGGCAGCACAGCCCGATGAAATACGCCGACAAAGTCAAAACGCCCACACTCTTCATCCACTCGCTGGAGGATTACCGCTGCCCCGTCGATCAGGGGTATCAGATGTACTCCGCGCTCGCGGCGCACGGCGTGGAGAGCCGCCTTGTTCTCTTCCGCGGCGAGAACCACGAGCTTTCCCGCAGCGGCAAGCCGAAGCACCGGCTCCGCCGTCTGAACGAGATCACCGGCTGGTTTGATGCCCATCGGGGATAATGCCCTCTCCGCAGCGGAGAGTCTGCCCTATTAGGGGTTTCCGATAACTTGCTTGCCTCCCCTGACAGGGGAGGCGGATTTTGCCGCAGGCAAAAGACGGAGGGGGTTCCCTTTTAGGCGGGCGTGGCAGAGCCCCACCCCTACAAGAATATCTGAATTGTGCCCGTAGGGGCGGGGCTCTGCTCCGCCCAAAGTACAAGAAGCGAAAAAGCCGATGACTCAAACGAGCCATCGGCTTTTCATATGGATGGGAAAGTATTACTTTTTCTTTCTCCGCCGGAAGGCGATACCGGCGCAGATACCGACAGCCACACCGGCCAGACCGACCGGGAGGAGTATCCGCCACGCGCTGCCCGTTGAAGCCGGTTCGGTCGGCTCGGCAGCGGGTTCCGCGGTGGGCTCGGACGTGGCGGTGGGGGCAGGGGAGGGGCTTGCCTTAGCCTCCGCAGCGGGGATCGCTTCCGTTTCGGTGCAGCCGCAGACCGTGCAGACGCGCTCCTGCTCGCCTTCCTCGCTTTCCGTCGGCTCCTGCGTGACGGTCCAGTCTCCAAAGGTATGCGCGCCGGTTTCCGTGAGGAGCTTGCCGCAGCGGGAATATTTTTGCGTGTGCTCCGTCTCGGTGACGGTCCATTCCGGCACGCAGCCGTCTGCATGGTTCGAGCGGTCGATATCGCCGTATCTCTCGCCGCAGACCTCGCACTTTGCCCGCCGGAGGCAGGTCGGCGTGCCGCCGGTATGTTCCCCCGCGGCGGGGATCGCCGTGCCGGAACTCAGCAGAGCATCGCAGCCTTTGCAGTATGTATCCCCGGTGTATCCGTCCTGCGTGCAGGCGGCTTCCGCCGCGCCGCGCACTTCCGTGCCGCCCACATGGTTGGCGGCGTCCTTTTCGCCGTAGGGCTTATGGCATACCTTGCACACGGCAGAGTCTTTGCACGTCGCCGTGCCGCCGGTGTGCCCTGCGGCGGGGATCACCGTGCCGGAGGTCAGCAGGGCATCGCAGTCCTTGCAGTATGTATCGCCGGTATAGCCCGCTGTCGTGCAGGTCGCTTCCACCGCGCCGCGGATCTCTTCGTTGCCGGTGTGGTTGTTGGGGTCAAAATTGCCCCACTCGTATACATACGTCTCCGTTCCCTTGTAGTAGCAGGTGCCGCAGTTCTTGTAGTACACAGGCTTAGAGACGCAGGTGGCCGGAGACTTAAGGTGCATATTGCCCTCCGAGAAGCAATGCGTGCTCTTCGCGGTTTTCCCTTCGGTGCAGTAGAGGCAGCGAACCCAGTGGTATTCGGCGTCTCTTCCTACGTCCGTGTCAGAGCGCCAGTCCCAGCGCGCAGGAAAAGTATGATCGGCATGGAAGTATGTTCCGCCGCAAACGGCGCAAGTGCCGTATGTGCCGCAGTGCGCAGTGCTGCTGTTGCAGTTTCCCGTTTCAACCGCGCCGCAGCCATCGCGCTGGCAGGTGCGGGTGTGGGTGTTGTCGCCGTTGGACTGCCAATCGCCCCAGATGTGGCCGAGAATGCCGTATTCGCCGCCGCATTTCTCGCAGGTTTTGCCTGTGGTGCAGGTGGGCGTTTCGGTGCCGCCAGTATGTTTAAATATACCACCATTATCAGTAGAACCGCCCGAGCACTGCTGTCCATTCCCGCAAGTTAGACATTTAATAGTTGCCCAATGGAGCACTGGGTCAGGCGTACTGCTGATAGGGGTGGGAATGAACCCTATGACCTGGAAATTTTTAAACGCTCCGCATCCGTAGCACCAGGTTTTAATCACCGTCGATGACGTATCGTCCGCCGCCGCCGACGGCGTCATCCCCGGCAGAAGATTCAGCAGCAGCACGGCGGTAAGGATCCCGATCCAGAATTTCTTCTTCATCCTCATACCCTCCTTGAAATAATATATTTCTCTCCGCTCTGGCATACACACCAAAAGTATAACATGCCGCGGAGAGAAACGCAACAGCAAAAAAACAGCCGTCCCATGAAGGGACGACTGTTTTTGCCGGTGCGCGAGGGGGGACTTGCCCGCCGTGCGCGGCGGCGGGTCGCGGCTCTGGAGCGCCCCCGGCGCTCCATTCACTCCCGCTCCCGTTCAAGTCCCCGGATACAAAAAGAAAAATGACCGCCCGTAGGCGGTCATTTCCTTTTTGGTGCGCGAGGGGGGACTTGAACCCCCACGTCCGGAGTGGACACTAGAACCTGAATCCGCAGAGGTCTTCGACCTCTGCTATGGGTTCTGCTTCCCGCTCCGTTGCTGTCGATTTTGGCAACCCCGATTAGATTTTCCCAATACCGTATTAGATTGCGGTATTTTTGTTATCTACATACTTATTATAGCATCAGATTTTGAAAAAGGGAAGGAGTTTTTCTTTAAAAACAAGCAAGTTTGAAGCAACTTTATAGAAACAAGAACGCAACTATATAGCCTCCTCTTACCGGCTTTATAGCAACAGTTAGGATGGAGAGAGCGCCTGTGTGCTTTAACGGTTATTCTTCTGGCAACAGGTTATTTAAGCGCTTTATATACTCTTTATACGCATCAATCGCTTTATCATCGCCAAGGATTTTCGCGTCATCAAGCGACAATAAACCGGCAAAGAATTGAAAGGCTACATCAGCAAATCGAGTTTTGGCATATATATCAATAGTTCCTTTTATGTTGTGGTAGTATGACGCGTCTGGGGGCATTATTTTTTGTGCTTTATCAAAATCTTTTTCCTTTACACTAATGTGTAATGTGTAGTATTCCTCTGGGTGATCCGCTTTCGCTTGCCTATTATTTTTCATATAGCGAACATACTCTGCCCTACCATCACGTCGCTGGTCGTATAATATTCTAATGCTTTTAGTGAGGCTTATGTCGCAGTTAAAAAGATGATTATCTTTTATGGCAACAAGAGAATACACGCCGTTTTGTAAAAATAATTCATAAGGAGAAATTATCAGTTTTTTAAAGGCGAAATTGGGCTTGTGTGTAAGGAGATCTATTCCAATGGCCTCGGGGTATTCACAGGATATTTTAAGGTTATGTTTAATCGCATCAGTTATCTTTTCGATTTTTGCTAAAACATCACCGCCTGTTCTATGGCGATGGAAAGTCTTTATATCATCTTCGTTTATAAGTCTTTCGGCCTGTTCGACACTTCCCAAAGTTGAAATCTTGTGGATCAGCGTTTTCACTTCGTCTTCGCTAAGAAAATTGGCATTGTTGATGCTCTCACGAATTAGCACCAACTCATCATAAGAAAAGTATCTATTTGTATAATACCATTTTTTGCTACCCTTTTTTCCGGTTATCGCCATTCCAAATCTTTCGCGCAGGGTATCGAAATCCCGGTATAGAGTAGTTTTGTCGGCACTTATTCCATTGCGACGCAAGTCTTCTTGTAGCGCACTTATCGTAAATCCGGTTTCCTCGTCGCTTGTCTTGATATAGTCTCTTACTCTTAATAAACGCTCTTTATCATATGCTGACATCTGTAATCCCCCTGTCAAGCCGTATTGTAGCAAAGATATAGCATATATACAATATCTTTAGAGCATTTTTACGAAAAATAATCTAAACTTATAGAATACACACTATATGTTTGACGGCAAATGGGCTGACAGATCACTATGCGAATGTTATCATTGTATCGTAAAGAACGAGAGCGAAAAACGCTCAAGCCAAAAATTAGAGTGGTGCTCGTAAAAAACCAGAAAGTGAAACTTAAAAATGGCTATTAAAATTGATGAAATGCGTAAGACCCTTGTTATTACTGCCGGGTTTAAAAAGAAAGCATCTGTTTTTAACAGCGAAGAATACACACTTCTTCGTCAGGCAAAAAACGAAAATCCGGGGTTTAAGGTTGAAGTCCGGAAAGCCAAAAGAAAAAATTCTCCAAAACTGACCCTTGATTTTATGCGTCGATACATTGATGATCTTCCGGATACCGAAAAGAAAGTCAACCATAAAAAGGCATTTAATGAAATGCTGCAGCACTTCTATTGCGAGAACGGCTTTTTGCAGGAAGAGGTCGTCGGTACAAGAAATTACAACCTGCAGCAGTCTTACAGCTGTGCCGAACGGGTCAATCTTTTCTCCGATGATTATACCGGGAATATCCAATCAGTTCTGTTTGAAGGTGTCAAGCGGGGCGTATTCAGCGCTGCCAAGTTTGACAGCCGCCCCGAACTGGTACTGGCACGGGTGTTGGAGACGGACACCGATGTGCAGAACTGGCTTCGCCCTGCTCCGCAGGAATTCAATATCACCTACAATCACGGGCATAACTATGAGCCAGATTTCGTTGTGGAGACCGACGATACGATTTATCTTGTGGAGGTAAAGGGCGAGGACAAGCTCAGTGACCCGGATGTTATCGCCAAGAAAAAGCGCGGTATCCAGTACTGCGAAGTTGCCTCTCGCTGGGGAAAGGCGAACGGCTATAAGCAGTGGCGGTATCTGTTTATTCCGTCCAAGCAGGTCATGCCGAACTCGTCGTTTATGCAGTTGGCAAAGCGGTTTGAAATGCAATAGTACCGAGTAATTTAACTTTTGTTACATAGAATGGACAAATAGGGATGTTATGTTACAGAAAATGTGGAAGGAAGAACAAGAAGAACTCTTGCATCACTGTGACTCTTTGACTACACCGTCCATCAAAAGCGAGAACAAGATAATAACTGACCACCACGAATAGGGCACCGACCGCTTGGCCGGTGCCCTATTCCTATATGTGCCATCTATAAGTCAATAGTGATTACCAGCCGTCCTCCCATCATCGGGAGGGCGGCTTTTTTGCGTCTTGATAGAAAAATATTTGAGAAATTTCTCGAAAACACCCCCACAAACGGCGCCCCTTATTCAGAGTAAGTGAAGGGAGAAATATTTATGCGGGGAATTTTGAAAAGTACCCTGCCAAAAGGCACCCCTTATTCAGAGTAAGTAGAAGGGTCCTTTTGAAAAATTGAGGGGACTTTTCAAATTACTTTGCCAAAATCTCGAAAAAGTTCCCAATTGGTTAGTAGGAAGGCCCTGAAAAATTTCCTTCAAAATCCTATTTGTTATTTGCCAGAAAAGTTCCCAGTTGATTAGTGGGAGGGGCGCTTAAAAATTTTCTTCAAAATTCTTTTTATTTTTGCCGGAAAAATTCCCAATTAAGTAGTAGAGGGGTTCGCAGAAAAATTCTCAGAAGTTCTTTCGTTCAAATCCGAAAAAATTTCCCAGTTGGTTAGTAGAGAGG
>CDZH01022042.1_pt1 | contig 11573 bp, 9 predicted proteins | sample 557721 | NCBI WGS metagenome assembly CDZH01 (sample SAMEA3182062, study PRJEB8094) | gut metagenome | biome: human; feature: gut; material: Stool; isolation source: human stools | place: Canada | collected 2013-01-14
CTGATGCAGGCGCAGCTGGAGCTGTTTTCCGCCGAGCACCCTGACGCGCGGCCGGAGACGGCGGATCTTATCCGCCTTTTGCGCGAGCAAACGGAGCGAATGACGCAGATGACAAAGACCCTGCTTGAAATGAGCGAGCTTCGCTCCGTGCCCTGCACCGACCGGATCGAGCTTGGCCCGATGGCGGAGGAGATCTTGACCGACCTTGCGCCGCTGGCGGAGAAAAAGGGCGTAGCCCTTGTCTGCGACGGCGACGGCGTGATGACCGGCAGCGACACGCTCATCTACCGGCTGCTGTTCAATCTGACCGAGAATGCCATTCGCTACAACCGCCCGAACGGGACGGTGCGCATCTCCATAGCGGAAGAGGAAACGCAGATCGTTGTCCGCGTTGCGGACAGCGGATGCGGCATACCGGAGGAATACCGCCGCAGCATCTTCCAGCCCTTCTTCCGGGTGGATAAGTCCCGCAGCCGCGCATACGGCGGCGTGGGGCTTGGCCTGTCGCTGGTGTGGGAGATCGCGAGGCTCCACGGCGGCGAGGTGCTGGTGGAAAAAAGCACGGAAGAAGGCACGACGATGGCGGTTCGCTTTCCCTGCTGAAGAAGGCATCGCTGCGATGGACAGACGGGCGGCGGAAACGCGGAGAGTGATTGAAGCTGCCGGCACTTCGTGCTATACTCTGGTAGAAAGTGAGGTCATCATATGGATCAGGAACGATATTCGATCATATTCAGCAGCGTGACGGGCAACACGAAATTGCTTGCCGACGCGCTGCGCGAGACGCTGCCAAAGGACGCCTGCGATTATTTCGGCACGAGCGAGAACGCGCCGACGGATTCGCAGCTGCTTTATGTCGGATTCTGGACGGATAAGGGGAATGCGGACAGCGCCACGCTGGCGCTGCTGCAAAAACTGAGGAATAAGAAGCTCTTTCTCTTCGGCACGGCGGGCTTCGGCATCAGCGAGGCATATTTCCGCAAGGTGCTCGATCGCGTCAGGGAGTCTGTCGACGCAAGCAATACCATCGTGGGGGAATACATGTGCCAGGGCAAGATGCCGCAGGCGGTAAAGGAGCGGTATCTCAAGATGAAGGCGCAGCCGGAGCACCCGGCCAATCTTGATGCGCTGATCGAGAATTTTGACCGCGCCCTGCCGCATCCCGACGCGGCGGATCTGGAAAGGCTTAAGGAAAGTGTCCTGGAATGAAAATACACCCCGTCATGATGACAGGGAAAAGATGGCGAGTCGCTCCTTCTTATCAAGAAGGGGCGACTCGCTTGCTTTTCTGTTGGGAAGGGAAACGCATCTCTCAGCTGAGCATCTGAAAGCCCATGACGAAGATGCCAAGCACCACGAGCACCACGCCGGTGGCGCGGTTGAGCGTTTTGGGTTGTGCTTTGTTCGCAAAGACTGCGGCGATCCGCGCCCACAGCAGGGTAAAAACGATGCACAGCACCCATGTGAGCGTATCCGGCATGCCGCCGATGGCAAAGTGGGAGACAGCGCCCGTCAGCGCGGTGAAGGTCATGATAAAGACGCTCGTACCCACGGCGGTTTTCAGCTCGTAGCCCATCACGCTTGTGAGGATGAGCAGCATCATCATGCCGCCGCCCGCGCCGATAAAGCCGCAGATCAGGCCGATGAGAACGCCGCAGACGATCGACTGGATCGCGCGCTTTTTCGCGCAGGTCTGCGCCATCGCCTCCTTCGTGGTCATCACGGGGCGAAGAATGAATTTGATGCCGAGCAGGAAGGTCATAAAAACGGAAAAGCTACCCATCGTTGCCGAGGGGATCAGGCTTGCCGCGTAGCTTCCGACCACCGTGAAGGTCAGCACACTCGCCATCATGATAAGGCCGTTTTTGATGTCCAGATTCTTGTTTTTGTGGTAGGTGTAGGCCGAAACGGCGCTGGCAAGCACGTCGGACGACAGCGCAATGCCTACCGCCATGTAGGGCTCGATGCCCAGAAAGGTGATTAGCATGGGGCTGATGACTGCGGCGGCGCTCATACCGGCAAAGCCGGTGCCGAGTCCCGCGCCCATGCCGGCAAAAAATGTGACCAGAATGGTCAGCGGAATGTTCATGCTTCGTCTGCCTCCAATAGCTCGTTCAGGTTATGCTCGATGAGGTGCATCGCCTCCGAAAAAGCGCGGCGCGCTTCCTTGTCCATACCGGCAAACAGCCTTTCAGAAAAGGCGTTTTGCAGCTGCCGCCCCCGGGCGATGATGGGCTGCGCTTTCTCGGTGCAGAGAAGCTCTGTCTTCCGGCGGTCGCCCTCCACTCCTCGCCGCGTCAGATACCCTTCCCGCACGAGCCGATCGACATTGACGGAAACGAGATTCGCCTTGATGTGCCGGATCTCGACAATCTCACTGGCGGTTTTGTAGTCCGGGTTGTTGCCGAGAAACATCAAAATGTCAAAGGCCGTCTGCGGCAGCTCCAATTGCCTGCAAAGGGGCTTGCACACGGCGCTGTAAGCGAGCGCGATCTTTCTGGAGATCGCAATGCTGAAATTCATACGGCAAATTCCTCCTTTTTTAGATTGTTCATTTTTGAAGCATTATAGTCCAGAGAAATCTGCTTGTCAATAAAAATCTAATGGCAGCCGGTCGCGCGGTTTTGCCCGGCGGAGAAAAAACGAGGCAGGAACCCTGTCGGTTCCTGCCTCGTGTGCGTTTTGCGCGGGAGATCCTGCGGCGGTCATTTGGCGTAGATGGCGTAGATCAGGCGGTTGAGCGCCTGCGCCGGAAGGATCTTGGAGAGAAAAACGAAAAACTTGTAGTCTGCGCGGATGGCGTAGAGCGGGTGGTGCGAGCGCTCCCTGAGCGCGACCTTGGCAATGTAAGCGCCCGCCTTGGCGGGATCCATGCCGGTCTGCTCGTCGTGCTCCATGCGCGCGACCGAGCGGGAAATGCGGCCGCCGTAAATGTCGTCGCCCTCGCTGACCTTGCGCCGCGCGGCGGTGAAGCCGGTGTGGATGTCACCGGCATGACGGCGCAGACGGTGATGCCGAAGGGACGCAGCTCGTTGGCAAGCGCCATGGCGTAGGCGTTGACGGAAGCCTTGGTGGCAGAGTAATACGCCTGAAAGGGAATGGGGACCGGGGCCGCCACGGAGCTGAGATTTACGATCCGGCCGCGGCCGGCCTGCCGCATGATGGGGATCACGGCGCGGTTCATGTTCACCATGCCGAAAAAGTTGACGTCGAAGAGGGACTTGGCATCGGCGGTGGAGGTGAACTCAATGGCGCCGGAGATGCCGAAGCCTGCGTTGTTCACGAGAATGTCAATGCGGCCTTCGGCATCCATGACCTGCGCTACGGCAGCGCGGACGGAGTCCTCGGAGGTGACGTCTGCTGCGATGTGATGCAGCCCCTCCACGCCCTGCGCGCGGCGGGAAAATTCATAAACGGTACAGCCGGAGGCCTTCAGGGCAAGGGCGGTGGCCTTGCCGATGCCGGAAGTTCCGCCGGTGACAATAGCGACTTGATTCATGCGAAAGTACCTCCCCGATGATCGGCATAGTATGATCCGAAACGTCCATAGAGCGGATCTCCTTTTACAAATGCTGCGCATTGCGATAAGGAGAAAATTGTAAATTTGCACCTGTTGACGGCCGCTGGAACGTATTATATCGGGCAGCGGAGGGCTTGTCAACGGCGCTGCGGGGAGGCTCGCATAAGAAAAATCCGGAATGCGTCAAGAAAGGGCGGCTTACGATGACGGATATTTTGAGCGTTGACCCCAATAGTAATGGGATCAATGATTTTCTGTTCCAAAGATATAATCGAAAAAAGCATCTCGACTGTTCAAAACATCTGTAATACTTCCGGAATCCAGAATGATATCATCCTGAACGATTTCACCGGTCATATGATTTACCAAGCGGGCAATTAGCCAATTGGATTCGTTGACGAAAAACACATTCCCTTCGTGCTCATGAAGCACACCTTCGTCATATCCCATATATTCAATTATCGCGGATAACTGGATATCGTCGTTGACATATTTTCTTAACTCCGATGAAATATCATTACGATTAACTTCCAAAACAGCCTGATAGGCTATATATAACGTCCCTTTAATATTCCCCACAGCATAGATGCATAACTCAAACTCATCAAAACTCATGGAGCATATATATCCGTTGTACCACAAGCAGTTATCGCAGCCATCCAAAAGAGCATTTCTATTAAAATGAATGTCAATGTCATTCTGCAGTCCACGAACGGTAGCATTGGCAATACGTTGATCCAACCAAAAAACGCGGCCGTCGTGTCTTGTGTGATATAGGAATAGTTCTGACAGCTCTATTCCCAAAGCAGTACAGATCTTTTCCAACTTATCGACAGTGGGACAACTTTCATTACGCTCTATTCTTCCATAATATTTTTCATTGACTCCGGCTTTCGTCGCCAAATCTTCCTGTGTTAATTGGTGATACTCTCGATAGGCTTTTAGCCTTTTCCCGATATTCATAAAAACCTCCGCTCCGCATATATGCGGTGTATGAAATTATAACATTCCTGTATACTATTTTCAACTCATATCATCAAGGAGGGAAACTCATGGATCATTTATGGCTGCTCACAGAAGAACGTCCGAAACCATCGGTTGTGCTGCAAATTATAAAAATGTACTGCAAGGATTTTGACGATCGTATTACCTTGCATCACGAAATAAAAATACTGCCGCATATCAAGGACGGCGTTTTTCAGTTTGTATATGAAGTAGAAGGATTGAAGGTTTCGAAGGCCGATACGATTTTCATAAAGACCGTCAGCGGAAACTCAAGCTTCTTAGACTTTCTGCTGTTTAAACAGGAAAGGGCTCCGGCAGAGGGAAGAAATAGCGACCATCTCATTATGGCTATCGAAGAAACCAAGACCAGCGATGACGAGTCCAGAAATACCGGCGTTTATCAGCGAGGATCAAAGTTTGTTTACATTACGCCATACTATCAAGATGTCAAACTGTATATGCTTTACAATGATGAATTGGAAGCCCGTGAAAGCAAGAAACCATCTGATACAAGCGTGTTCGGTACAAATATTTTGCTCACCTTAGGCGTAACCATCGTTGGAAAGGATATTTCGAAATGGTTCAAACCCTTCAAAACCCTCGATGAGCTGATTGAATTTAAAGAAGGCATGCGCCGCCCGCCCGCAGGTAATGTTCCCATTGCGATTACCAAGTATTCTGACAGAATAGAGATTTCCGGCCGTTTGGCAAAGCCGGCAGGTGCAGGCAATATCGGTCATGATCCGAATATTGGTGCTCTTTCAATGATCTCTGGCTGCATTCGCAAACTGGGCTGGGACAAGGATATTGTTGTCACGCTGCATGGAGTGACACAGGAATATGTTGACCGTACGAAGGGGAAGAATAAATTCCTGTATATATGCAGCCTCTTGGGAATGAGATTAGATGGTATTCAGATGCCGGAAAACGTCACTATGCCGGAGCTGTACTGGCATTATGAGAAGCATTCCGAAAAAATGGCAGATATCCTTTTGCATATGCAAACTATGTACCATGGGATGTATTGTGTATATGAAAACCATGCAGGCTGCGAGAGAGGTTATTTTCGAACCAAAAAGGGCGGACTTATTACACTGCCTAAAAAGGATAAGAATGGAGTAAATCTGTACCTCCCAGATGTTGTTCTCTATGATGAGAAGACCAATGTCATTCTTTTGGTAGAGGGAAAAATGCTTTCAACCATGGATCGCGGGATTGCAGAAATTGAGGACTATGACAGCATTGAACAGGAATACATTTGCCCTGAATACAAAGGCGCTGAAATCATACGCTGTGTAAGCATCTTTGGCGGCAACTGCAAGCGAATCCCCCATGAAAAAGTCCTATTCTACTTAGCGGACGACGGTCATATCCTTATCAGCGAAAAGGCTCCTCAGTGTATCCGGGATGCTTTCGCCGGAACTGGAGTTGTAATATCCCCGTGCGCTTTCCCCCAATTCATGTAATCACCCTGTTCACCCAAAAAAGGAGAAGTGATTGGACCAATCACTTCTCCTTTCTGAATACTAAAATATACTGATGAATTTGGTTTGCCACAAAACAGAACGGATATCCATACGGATAAAGCTTTGTCGACTCATCAGACCATATTTTCATGCCCTTATAATATACATTAGGAATCTCATTTATTCTGTCGATTACTTCCGCATGTAAAAGATTGGTTTCTTTCTTTGACGGCTGAAGATCTTTGATGAAAACAACGATATACCCTCGGAATTTTATATATGGAAGAGTTTTCTCGATGGAACATTTTAATGCCTCTAAAAACTCCGCACGCCCCATGTTCCCTAAATCACGATCTGATTCTGTAAACGGAGTCGCTGCTTTCCCATAAACCGAAATGTCCGCGCCGGTCTTTTCTCTGCTCATCATATTTGCATAAGGCGGGTCGATAAGAACAAGACTGATCTTCTTGCCTCCAAGCAGGGAATCCATTAAAGACTTGTCATCTAAAATCGCGATAGAATCTCCGCATACCGTGGGAAATACCGGCAATTCCAATTCCATTGCAGCGGCTTTGTATGCATCGAGATACTCTTGCTTCAAATCAATTCCGGCAGCCACTCTATTGCACAGACCGGCGCCCAAAAGAGTGCCGCCAACCCCCATAAAGAAATCGAATATCAATTCGCCCTCTTTTGAAAAAAAGCGAATTAAGTCTCTCATCAACTGCGGCGGTTTTGGCGTAGGATGAATCTTCCTGATATGATGCGCGTATGCTTCCTCTCCTCTTGTGGGATAATGTGTGGAAAAAACCGAATTAATGAAGAAAGTCCATTCTCTTCCGGTCAAATCATTCAACTTGTTATCAAGATGATACTTTCTGCCATCAGGAAGAACAACCCCTCTTTTACTCCCACCGTATACTCGAGCCGCTTCGATATTTTCTCTGACCCAAGTCGGAAGCAATGCCAAATCATAGTCAGGGTATGCATCGAGAAATGGGGTCGACTCATTGTACAACTCTGTCACTCTGGGATCAGACTCAGTTGCTCGCATCTTGTCTCCTCCCATTTATAATTTGTAACAAGGACTTCCATGGTCCTGGCGGCGCGATCCTTGAAATGATAGCTGCAATTTGTGTAAGACTTCTCAATGTGGGTTACATAATATTTTTTGCTCCATTCGATTAACACATCGTTGGTTAACCCCTTATGACGAAACACGTTTGAGAGTGCAAAGAGTATGCCCTGTCTGTCAAGGTCATCTAACAAAGCCAATAACTCCCGTTCCTCCTTGAGGGTCCAGTCCTTAAAGCCCCTTTTCCCATCGTTGTACGAGCCCGTGGTAATAAGATATGGCGGATCGCAATACACCAGATCTCCGCGACTGAGCAACGAAAAGTCAAAGTCCAAAAAATCTCCCGTCGATAAGATGATATTTTTCTTATGCAATGCATCACAAAATCGGATCAAATTTGATTCAATGTTAGGATTGAAGGAACTCCGTTCTTTGCCAAACGGCGTATTAAACTGATGCTTGCTGTTGAAACGGATCTGATGATTAAACGCATAGCAAGTCAGGACAAACAGATCCAGCGGCTCCCCTGTCTCGTTATATTTTTTCCTGAGTTCGAGATAGCCCTCTTGATTCTCTTGCGACAACTGGTACTCCCCAATCCTCGCTTTTATCGATGCAACCAAGTCATCTGTGCTGGTATCTTGAAACAACTTATAGAGATCGATAATGTACGAGATCTGATCATTCGCGTAAATAGTATCAGCATTGACATTGATTCCTACATTCAATCCGCCGGCAAACAGATCCACGAAATTCTTGATGCCGGAAGGGAAGCTTGGAATGATATCGTTCAGTATTTTGTATTTTCCCCCTGTATAATTCATAGGGCTTTTAATGTATGAATCCATTCTTAATCCTTTCGAATGTATACAAGCATTTCCTTCAGCTTCTCTTCTTTCGTTTCTGTGCTTCGACTTTTATAACGCCTATACGGGATCCAGTAGATTTTGAAAGAGTTCGGATCACCGTACTTCTTCATTGTTCTCTCGATCTCTTCCACCGACATCAATCCGTCGGTGCTGTAACTGAGAATGATGTGGTTAAATCTGGCATTTGCGATTAGCTCTTCAAAGGCGCCGACGACCTTTGCCTTAGAACAAAAATCGGATTTGTTATTCTCGTATGCCCTTTGGGCCGTGATACCGCGTACTTCCGGAAAGTCATACTTGGCTGCCGTTTCTAAAACATGGTAGTTCGGCAGATACTGTCGTTCGTTATAGGGCGGATCGATATACAGGATATCGCCGGAGATCTCTTTCAGGACATCTGCGCCGTTGCCGTTAAAACAGGTGTTGTTCTTCCCGTTTGTGCAGATCGGCAGGCGAAGCAGCTCGTACTTTTTGTAAGAACGGCGCTCCCATTCTTTATGAAACGCCCCGTAAGTTCCGGAAATGTTGCTTACAAAAGGAATCCCCTCGACAATGCAGGCAACCAGATAATAGTATTCGTCATCCGAGAGAAAACCGACCTTCCTCCAGTCTTCAGTGATGTTTCGTGCGAAATCAATTCTGAGAGCATTTTCATCGTTGATATACATTCTTCCGCCGATAGGAGCATACGTATTCTGGAAAAATCTTCGTTCGGGAGGAAGACGTTCCATCTGCTCAAGAGACAATCCGTTAAAATAAGCAACAGGGTCGGAAATTCCGGTATTCTCTTGTAAAATTTCATACGTTGGCAAGCAATCAACTGCCACCGTTCCTCTTTGCAGAACGTATGAAAAGTAGAGCAAGTCGTTAGACGTGATCTCATACCATTGCTTGAAATATCTCGCAACCGTAGCCGTACCTGAAAAGATATCGCAAAAGCTCTTTGCATCAGGGGCATTTTCGTCAATTACGCTCTTGATGTTGTCAAGAAGGAGCGCTTTACACCCAATAAACCTCATTTGAGAGAATCCTCCAATAGTTCTTTATATTCTTTCGCGATGCAAAGCCGAATTAATTCTGATTTCGATAAGTTCATAGCTTCAACACAATACGCAAGCATTTTTCTTGTATGATCATCAAGACGCACTTTTACAGTAGTGTCCTTTATTGCGTCGGTAGGTCTCCCTTTCATACGCATCTATTTTACCTTTCGTGAAAACATAAAAATAAAACGCTATCATTATACGTTTTTGTGGCCACAAAAGTCAATGAAATAGCCATTTTAAATAACAGAAATCTTAAAAAACGGGTACATTTGACCTGTCGCCGGTTGCAGGCAGTGCGTCCCTTTTCGGTATATCCTATGTTGATTTTCAAAAAGGAAAAACGCCGCAATCCATTGAGATTACAGCGTTTTTGGCACCCCGGACTGGGCTTGAACCAGCGGCCTACTGCTTAGGAGGCAGTCGCTCTATCCAACTGAGCTACCGAGGCTAGTATTTAGTTTTATGCTCGCAGGGTGAGCGACCACCTCACACTTAGGAGGCTCGCGCTCTATCCAACTGAGCTACAGACGCAAATGATGCGAAACATATCAAATTGTAGAAAAACCGGGGCCATCGGTAATTGATGCCCGTCCGCTTAGAAAGCTCGCGCTCTATCCGGCTGAGCTGCAGGCGCATGTGATTGGAAGAAAAGGGGGCATCGGCAAGCTGCGTTCGGGAGATCGGAAAAAGCTGCAAGGCCTATAATAAAAATATTGTACCCTTTTGCGCCCCGGTTTGTCAATGCCTGTTTTGCCACGGCGCGGATCAGAGAAAAGCGCTTGTATTCACTGCTTTCGTCCGCTATAATGGGAGGAAAGACCACATCTGCCCGCAGAAGGCGGGCGGAATTTTTTGAGAAAAGGACGGTAACGGTATGGACGGAAAAACGATCCTTCCGCGCAGCGAGGTGCCCGAGGAGTTCACCTGGGATCTGCGCGATGTGTTTGCAAGCGACGAGGCGTGGAACGATGAGCTGGAGGCGCTCAAGGCCTATCCCGAGCGCCTGAGCGCCTTCGCCGGCAGACTCGGCGAGAGCGCAAAGACGCTGCTCGACTGGTTTACGCTCGGCGACGAGGTCAACGTGCGTGTGACCAAGCTTGTGGAGTACGCAAGCTGCCGCAGCGACCAGGATGTGGGCAACTCCTTCTATCAGGGCATGCGCAGCAAGGCCTTCTCCGCGGCGGTCGCACTCTCGAGCGCCAGCGCGTTCGAAGCGAGCGAGATCATGGCGCTTTCTGACGAAGCGCTTGCGGGTTTCTACGCCGAGGAGCCGAAGCTTGAGACCTATCGCCGCAACATCGATAAGCTGCGCCGCCGCAAGGCGCATATCCTCTCGCCCGAGTGCGAGAAGCTGCTTGCCGCTGCCGGCGAGATCAGCGAGAGCCCCAGCCGCACGTTCAGCATGTTCCACAACGCGGACATCCGCTATCCCGACGTGACGGACGGCAAGGGCGAAACGCATCAGCTGACCGACGGCACGCTCGTGCCGCTGCTGACGAGCGCCGACCGCACGCTGCGCGAGAACGCCTTCAAAGCCTACTACAAGCGCGCGGGCGAATTCCGCAACACCTATGCCTCCTCGCTTGACGCGCAGTTCAAGCAGCTCAAGTTCTTTGCCGACGCGCGCCATTATAACTCCACGCTCGAGGCCTCTCTCGACGTGACCGAGGTGCCGGCGGCGGTGTACACCAATCTCATCGACGCGGTGCACGGCAACCTTGACAAGATGTACCGCTACGTTGCCCTGCGCAAGAAGATCATGGGCGTTGATGCGCTGCACATGTACGACGTCTATACGCCGATCGTCGCGGACGCGGACGCCGAGATCTCCTATGACGAGGCGAAGGCAAACGTGCTCGAGGCGCTCGCCGTGCTCGGCAAGGACTATACGGACGTGCTGGAAGAGGGCTTCAACAACCGCTGGGTCGACGTGTATGAAAATACCGGCAAGCGCGGTGGAGCCTACTGCACCGGCAGCGGCTGGCCTCACCCCTATGTGCTGCTCAACCACAAGGACAATCTCGACAGCATGTTCACCCTTGCCCACGAGATGGGTCACGCCATGCACACCTGGTATTCCTGCAAGAACCAGCCGGTGAACACGGCGGAGTATGTCATCTTCGTCGCCGAGGTCGCCTCCACCTGCAACGAGATCCTGTTGATGCGCCACCTGCTCGGCAAGACGACCGACCGCAAGCAGCGCGCTTATCTCATCAACCACTTCCTCGACCAGTTCAAGGGTACGGTCTACCGCCAGACGATGTTTGCCGAGTTCGAGCTCGAAATGGGCAAGCTCGTCGAGAGCGGCGAGGCGTTGACCGCCGATGCGCTGAGCGAAAAGTACCATGCGCTCAACAAGCTCTACTTCGGTCCCGATATGGTCTCCGACGATGAGATCGCGCTCGAGTGGACGCGCATTCCGCACTTCTACTACAACTACTATGTCTTCCAGTATGCGACGAGCTTTTCCGCTGCCGTTGCCATCGCCAACCGCATTCTGCGCGAGGGCGAGAGCGCCGTCAAGGACTACAAGAAGTTCCTCTCCGGCGGCTGTTCGAAGGAGCCGGTCGAGCTGCTGCGCGACATGGGCGT
>CDZH01051886.1_pt1:2500-11566 | contig 11566 bp, 10 predicted proteins | sample 557721 | NCBI WGS metagenome assembly CDZH01 (sample SAMEA3182062, study PRJEB8094) | gut metagenome | biome: human; feature: gut; material: Stool; isolation source: human stools | place: Canada | collected 2013-01-14
TGCGCGGGGCTTTCATCCATGTCGATGACACGGCCCTGCAGCCAGACATAGGCGTCCACTTCGTCGCCTTCCTGGGGTTCGTAATCCCGCAGGACCATCTTGCTGGCGTAGATGGGCAGCACCATGTCCGGGCGCTGGTCGAAGGGGAAGCGCACATAGAGGACCTTGATGTCCATCTTTTCCAGCTTCACGTCGTCCACGCGCTCCACCCTGGTGCGCACCTGATACTCGGCAAAGCGGCGGCCGGGCATGATGAGCTGGCGGCCGGTCATGGAGATCTTCAGGGGCGGCACGTCCAGGCGGGTCTTGCCGGGATTCTCGGCCAGCCACTGGGCGGCCCAGGCTTCGTACTGGGGCCCCTGGGTGATGTTCACGTCATCCAGCAGGGCCTTGCGCAGGGCGATGGCCAGAGCGGACAGCAGGAAGGTCTGGGTGACGCCTGGGGTCAGGTCGTCCTTGTCGCGCAGATACAGGGGGTCATAGAACCACATGGGGTTCTTGCCCTCGATCATGCTCACGGCCACGTTGGCGCCCCCCCCCTGGCTCCAGGGGTGGATGCTTTCCACGGTCAGGTCGTTGGGCAGGCCTTCCAGGAAAGGAACGGCGGACAGGGGCTTGAACTTTTCCCCTTCGTCAGCCTGCATGAGCACGGCAGCGCGCGACGGCTGGTCCTTGGGCCAGGCCATGAGCACATATTCCTTGCCGCCGCGCTTCCACTGCCAGGCAGGACGGGTGCCGCCATCGTGCAGCACCGTGCCCACCACCTGCGGCATGACGGTCATGGGGTTCTGTCCCAGCAGCACGGCCCAGGCATCGCCCAGGGCCTCGTCGTGCTGGCGGTTCTCGCCGCGCAGCATGGCCTTCAGCTCTTCTTCCGAGGGCTGGCGGGCAGCGTCGGCGCTTTCCATCTGTTCCGCCTGCTGGGCGGCGGGAGCAGTGTCCTGCACTTTTTTCTCGACCTGTTCAGCCTTGCTCTTCTTGGTCATGGCTCGTGCCTCCGGTTAACGACGGTCGCCCCTGCCGCCGCGGTCGCCGCGGTCACGACGGCCGCCGCGGTCACCGCGATTGCCGCGGTCGCGCTGGGGACGGGCGGTCTCTTCGGGGTTCCAGGGATGGCCCTGTTCTTCCAGCAGCACGGCCTTGCGGCTGGCGCGGATGCGGTCACCGTTGATCTCGATGACCTTGACCACCATGTCTTCACCCAGATGGGCCACATCGCCGGGCTGCTCCACGCGGTTCACGTCCAGCTGGGAGACGTGCACCAGGGCTTCCACATTGGGCAGCACTTCCACGATGACGCCGATCTCCATGATCTTCTTGACCTTGGCGGTGTAGTTCTTGCCCAGTTCGGGACGCTGGTCATAGTAGGTAACCATCTCGCGGGCCTTTTCCAGGGCATCGGCCGTGGGGGCGAAGATGGACACGCGGCCGGAATCTTCGATGTCCACGGAAGCGCCGGTGGCGGTGGTGATGGCCTTGATGTTCTTGCCGCCGGGGCCGATGATCAGGCGGATGATGTCGGGATTGACGAAGATCTCGGCATGCTGGGGCGCGTAGCGCGACAGTTCCTTGCGCGGCTCGGGCAGGGCCTTGGCCATCTCGGCCAGGATGTGCAGGCGGCCTTCGTGGGCCTGCTGCATGGCCTGGCGCATGATGTCGGTGGTCAGGCCGGTGATCTTGATGTCCATCTGCACGCCGGTGACGCCTTCCGCGGTACCGGCGATCTTGAAGTCCATGTCGCCCAGGGCATCTTCATCGCCCAGGATGTCGGTGAGCACGATGAACTTGTCGCCTTCCTTGATGAGGCCCATGGCCACACCGGCCACCGGGGCGCTGATGGGGATGCCCGCATCCATGAGGGAGAGGCAGCCGCCGCACACGGCAGCCATGGAAGAGGAGCCGTTGGATTCCACGGTCTCGGAGACCACGCGCACGGTGAAGGGGAAGTCGGCGTCGGCCGGCATGACGGGCCGCAGGGACTTTTCGGCCAGGGCGCCGTGGCCGATCTCGCGGCGGGAGACGCGCACGGGCTTCACCTCGCCCACGCTGAAGGGCGGGAAGTTGTAATGCAGCATGAAGCGCTTGGTCACGTCGCCGCTCAGGCTGTCCATGCGCTGTTCATCGGTGGAGGAACCCAGGGTGGTCACCACCAGGGACTTGGTCTCGCCGCGGCGGAAGATGGCCGAGCCGTGGGCGCGGGGCAGCACGCTGGTCTGGATCTGGATGGGGCGCACGGTCCTGGTGTCGCGGCCGTCGATGCGCACGCCTTCGTTGACGATGCGGGCACGCACGATCTTCTTTTCCAGATCGCCGATGATCTCGCCCACTTCCTTCAGGGCGTCGCTCTCGGCCCAGGCGGGGTCATTGAGCAGGGCTTCCATGACCTTGTCCTTGACGGCCTTGCGGGCGTCCTTGCGGGCCAGCTTCTCGGGCACGCGCATGGCCTCCTCAAGGCCGGCCTCGCGGGCCAGTTCCTGCACGCGGGCCACCAGCACCGGATCGTCCTGATGGGGGGTGAAGGGCATCTTTTCCTTGCCGGCCAGTTCGCGCAGCTTGAGCTGGGCGTCGATGAGCGGCTGGATCTCCTTGCGGCCCCATTCCAGGGCGTCGATGATGACGTCCTCGGGCACGAAGGTGGCCTCGCCTTCCACCATGGTCAGGGCATCGCGGGAAGCGGCGAACACGATGTTCAGGTCGCTGCGCGCCTGCTCCTCGAAGGTGGGGTTGAGCACGAACCGGCCGTCGATGCGGCCGATGCGGCCACCGGCCACCGGGCCTTCGAACGGCAGGGGCGAGAGCATGACGGCGGCGGAAGCGCCGGTCAGGGCCAGCACGTCGGATTCGTTCTCCTGGTCGGCGGAGATGACGCTGGCCAGCACCTGCACGTCTTCGTTCAGGCCCTTGGGGAACAGGGGACGGATGGGACGGTCGATGAGGCGGGAGACCAGGGTCTCACGCTCGGAGGGACGGCCGATCTCGCGGCGGAAGAAGCTGCCGGGGATGCGGCCGGCGGCGTACATCTTTTCGGAATATTCCACGGTGAGGGGGAAGAATCCCTTGTCGAACTCCAGAGCCTGGGAGCAGACGGTCACCAGCACCACCGTGCCGCCGCACTGCATCCAGACGGCGCCGTGGGCCTGGTTGGCCAGACGGCCGGTCTCGAAAATGATTTCCTTGCCGCCCACGGTGGCCGTGACGCGGGTAGGATTGAAGATATCCTGGTTCATGTGGACCTCGTATGAAGGGGATTCCGGCAAAAACGGGCAACAGCGCCCCGCCGCGGGCCTGGGGCCACGGGTGCTGCCCGGTCTTCCCGGACCCCCCTTCCTGCTAGATGTTGTCGTGAGGTAGTGGATTGCAAAAAGGGGGGGCTTGGCCCCCCCTCTCAAACCATCGTCATTACTTGCGCAGGCCGAGCTTGGCGATCAGCGCACGGTAACGCTGAATGTCCTTCTTCTTCAGGTAGTTCAGCAGCTTGCGGCGCTGGCCCACCAGCTTCAGCAGACCGGTGCGGGAGTGGAAGTCCTTCTTGTGCACCTTGAAGTGGCCGGTGAGGCCTTCGATGCGGGCGGTCAGCAGGGCCACCTGCACTTCCGGGGAGCCGGTGTCGCCTTCGTGTTTGGCGTGAGCGTCGATAACCACTTTCTTCTGTTCAGCGTCCATAGCCACAGCAGTTCTCCTTTACGGATGTAAGTTAATTCCAGAGGCCCCGCAGCACGGTCCAGCAGGGGCCCTGGGGCGTGTCGGAACGGCGGGCCAGGGCCAGGGGCATGCCCTGACGCTGCAAAAGCGCCTTGTCGCCCACATCGTCGCGGCAGGGGATGGCCATGCCGTTACGGATGCGGGCCTCGGCGGCTTCGTCCAGCTCCAGCACCGGCCAGTGGGGCAGCGCCTCGGCAAGGGGGCGCAGATGCTTCACCAGCAGGCCCGGATCGGCCGACAGTTCGTCCAGTCCGCAGGCCACTTCGAGACCGAAGGGGTGACTGTACTCCCGGGTCAGTTCCGTGAGCACGGCTCCGCATCCCAGTCGCATCCCCAAGCTGTGGGCCAGGGAGCGTATATAGGTGCCGGAACTGCATGCGACCCGAAAGCGTACAAACGGCAGCTCGACCTCGAGCACGTCCGCTTGCGAAATTTCCATGCTTTTGACCTTCTTGGGCACTTCCTTGCCCTTGCGTACCAGCTTGTAGAGGGACTGGCCCTCGTGCTTGGCCGCGGAATAGGCGGGCACTTCCTGCTCGTGCAGGGTCAGCCAGCGGGCCACTTCGGCGCGCACATCGGCTTCGGTCACCTGCTGCCACGGGGATTCCGCCAGCACCTCGCCCTGGATGTCCCAGGTATCGGTGGTGAGGCCCAGGCGCAGCTGGCCGCTGTAGACCTTGCCGCCGTCGGCCAAAAGGTGCGAGGCGATCTTGGTGCCCTGTCCCAGCAGCACCAGCAGCACGCCGGAAGCCAGGGGATCCAGGGTGCCCGCGTGGCCGATCTTGCGCTGGCCCAGGCGCTTGAGCGCCGAGAGGCAGCGGGCCGACGTGGGGCCGGAAGGCTTGTTGAGCACCAGGACGCCGTCCAGCTGGGGCAGCGGCGCCGCTTTGCGTGCGGCAGGGGAAGTCTGTTCGGTCATACGCAACAAATAATGATAGCAGGCCTGCGGCATGAAGTCAAAAGCGCAGGCATATGGCGGCAGGCAATAGCCTGTTGCGGGCCAAAGGTCAAGCGATTTGTGGGAAGGCAGCGCGGCAGCGGCGGCAACCTGTCCGGGAACGCCCTGCCTTGGCTGCCCTGCCCTGCGTCCTGCCTGTGAAGACGGCCTCCGGCAACCGTTGCCGGCCCGTGCGCACGGCCTGCCGAAAAGCCTGTACCCGCCATCCGCCCTGGTATAGCATCCGGTATCCCAAGTACAGACGGGGGCAGACCATGAACAACTACAGACAGATAGTCAGCATCGTCCTTCTCATCACGTCCGCCGTGCTCATCCTGACCGGGGGGCTGATCCTGCTCCACCTTGATTCGCGCACCGTCATGCATCTGCACAAATATTTCGGCATGGCTTTCATGGTGGCGGCCCTGCTGCACATGGGCATCAACAGCAGGCCCCTGCGCCATTACCTGGGCATGCGCTCGCTGGTCGTCCCCCTGCTGGTGGCGGCTGTTTTGCTGGTGGCGGCCATCGCGGCATACGACATGACGCGGCACCACGGCTACGGGAGATATGCCCGCGACACCACGTTCTTCTGCCGCTAGGGCGGGCATCCGCAATGGCCCAGGACATGCCGCGGCCGGGAGCCCTGTCCTGCCCTGATTTATCCAGCAGGACCTGTCCGGGCATGCCGCCACGCCGGGAGCTCCGGCGCAAGGCCTGTCTGCCAGCAACGGCCCGCCGGAAAGCATCCGACGGGCCGTCCTCTCTTTTCGGAAAAACGCCTGCGGGTCTAGGCGTCGGCCTCGGCCTTGAGGGCCTCGGTCTGGGCGGCGGTGGCCAGGGCCTCGAACAGGGGATCCACTTCACCTTCCATGATGCGGTCCAGAGAGTACAGGGTCAGGTTGATGCGGTGGTCCGTGCAGCGGCCCTGGGGGAAGTTGTAGGTACGGATGCGCTCGGAGCGGTCACCGGAGCCCACCTGGGCCTTGCGGTCGGCGGAAAGTTCGCTGTTCTGGCGCTCGCGCTCGGCGGCCAGGATGCGGGAGGCCAGCACCTTCATGGCGCGGGCCTTGTTCTTGTGCTGCGAGCGTTCGTCCTGGCAGGTCACCACGGTACCGGTGGGGATGTGGGTGATGCGCACGGCGGACTCGGTCTTGTTGACGTGCTGGCCGCCGGCACCGGAAGCGCGGTAGATGTCGATGCGCAGGTCTTCGGGGCGGATCTCCACGTCCACTTCCTCGGCTTCGGGCATCACGGCCACGGTGGCGGCGGAAGTATGGATGCGGCCCTGGGTCTCGGTGGCGGGCACGCGCTGCACGCGGTGGGTACCGGCCTCGAACTTGAGGTGGCTGTACACGCGGTCACCGGAGATGAGGCAGATGATTTCCTTGTAGCCGCCGCTGTCGGAAGGGGATTCGCTCATGATCTCCACCTTCCAGCCCTTGATCTCGGCATAGCGGGTGTACATGCGGAAAAGGTCGGCGGCGAACAGGGCCGCTTCCTCACCGCCGGTACCGGCGCGGATTTCAAGGATGGTGTTCTTTTCGTCCAGGGGGTCCTTGGGCAGCAGCAGCACCTTGATCTTGTGCTCCAGCTCGGGCAGCTCGGCTTCGGCGGCGGCGATCTCTTCCTGCGCCATGGCCTTGATGTCGGAGTCGCTGTCGTGCAGGAGCTGCTTGTTCTCTTCCATCTCCTGCGTGAGGCTGCGATGGCGGCGGAACAGCTCCACCACATCGTGCAGGTCCGCATGCGCCTTGGTCAACTTGCGGTACTGATCCTGGTCGTTATAGACCTCAGGCTGGGCAAGCGCCTGTTCAAGCTCCATATACTTTTTTTCAAGACCTTCCAGCTTGGCAAACATGCGAACTCCAGAAAATGTATGGTCCCGCCGGGGCGACTAGGCGTCGCGCCGGTAGGGAGCCGTGATGATATTGTCGCCCGCCTGGGCGCCCAGGGCCTCGCGCAGGGCCACCACCGCCACGTCGAGCTGGCGCTCGTCGGGCTCGGCCGTGGTCATGCGCTGCAGGGTCAGGCCGGGGGCCCGCAGCAGCGTGGCCATGAAGCCGTCGGGCATGCGGGCAGCGTAACGGATCAGCTCATAGGCCAGCGCGCTGATGGGCACCATGAGCAGCAGTTTGAACACGATGGTCAATGCCTGCTTGGCCACCGCCCCTTCCGGGCAGTAGAAGAACAGCAGCAGGGGCACCAGCACCGCATGCAGGATGATGGAGATGCCGATGACGAACAGCAGGAACGTGGTGCCGCAGCGGGGGTGCAGGCGGCTCATGCGGGCCGCCGTGGCGGCGTCCACGTCGCCCCCGGCCTCGAAGGCATGGATGACCTTGTGCTCCGCGCCGTGATACTGGAACACGCGCCGGATATCGGGCACGAAGGAGATGGCCCAGATATAGCCCATGAAGATCAGGCACTTGAACAGACCGTCCCACAGATGGAAGGTGAGCCCTTCCACCCCGCCGCCCAGATCCAGCCACTGCATGAGCAGCGACAGCAGGTGCGGCACGACCACGAACAGGCCCACGGCCACGGCCAGGGAAAGCAGCAGGGTCAGCACCAGATGCCAGCCCTTGAGCTCCTCTTCACTGCCTTCGGCCTGCTGCTCCGCGGAACGGTTGAGCGCCTTGATGCCGTTGACCAGGGTCTCGATGAGCACGGGGAAGCCGCGCACGAAAGGCTTTTTCAGCCAGGGATGCCGTGTCAGCGAGAACCAGGGCAGGCGCCGGGCCACGATCTCGCCGTCGGGGCGGCGCAGGGCCAGCGCGTAGGCGTCACCATTGCGCATCATGACGCCTTCCAGAACGGCCTGCCCGCCCACGGTGGGGCAGCCGGCCGTCAGTATCAGGGAAACAAGACGGGAAAGGCGCATAGACTCCCTCAAAAAAACGCCAAGCCTCCGGCGGGAGCGTGAAACCAAAGATTCCAACGCCTCCGCCAGAGGTGGGATAACGTTCGCGTCCGGCAGACGCGGGGCAGCACACCGCTTGCGCGGCAGCGCCTACTTCTTTTCAAATTTGGCGTACTTCTTGCGGAAGCGGTCGATACGGCCGGCCGTATCCAGGAAGCGCTGCTTGCCGGTGAAGAAGGGATGGCAGGCGGAGCACACTTCGACGTGCACTTCTTCGCCCTTCGTGGAGAGCACCTGTTCCTGATTACCGCAAGCGCAGGTAATGGTGGCGTTGAACACCTTGGGATGGATATCTTTCTTCATGATCCTTACCTCGTATGGCAACGGCATATGCCGTCAATAGTCGTCTTCTGCGCGGCTTTTGCGCATCAGGGCCCAAACCAATAGCCCATAAACGCAGCTTTGGCAAGCCCCCCGCCCCGGCGGAAGGCCGTTTTCCCGGAGATTTTTCCCGCTCCGCCCGGACCGGGCCGCCCTTCACGGCAGGCGCTGGAGATACGGGCCCGGCGGACGGCGGGCAACAGGCAAAGGGCCGCTCCCCACGGCATGGGGTACCGGCGGCGGGAGCCTTCCGTCGGCAAGGCCCGCCGCAAGGCGGACACGAAGACCCGGCCATGCCCGCGCGGGGCAGATGCCTGTGCCCTCCGCCCGGGGCCGGTTGCCAGCGCCGGGCCGACAGGCTACAGTGCGGCCATGTGTGCAAAAATCGCCCGCCAGCGCGCGGATCAACTGGTCTTCATGCAGGGCCTGGCCGAAAGCCGTGAACAGGCCCGCCGTCTCATCATGGCCGGCAAGGTGGCGCTCTCCTCCGCAGGACTGCCCCCCGGCGCCCCGCCCCAAAAGGTGGACAAGCCCGGGCATCCCTATCCCGAAGGCACGGTCTTCGACCTGCTGGGGCAGGAGCGCTTCGTCAGCCGCGGCGCCTACAAGCTGCTGACCATCCTGGACAATTTCAGGCTCGATGTGGGCGGCATGGTCTGCCTGGACGCCGGTGCCTCCACCGGCGGCTTCACGGACTGCCTGCTCCAGCACGGCGCCGCGCGCGTCTACGCCGTGGACGTGGGCAAGAACCAGCTGCACGAGAAACTGCGTGCCGACGGGCGCGTCATCAACCTCGAAGGCGTCAACCTGCGCGCCGCCGCTCCCGAACTCATCCCCGAGCCCGTGGACCTGGTGGTGGCCGACGTGTCCTTCATCTCCCTGACGCTCATCCTGCCGCCCTGCATGACCTGGCTCAAGCCCGGCGGTCTGGCCGCCGTGCTCATCAAGCCCCAGTTCGAACTGGGCCCCGGCGAGACCGTCAAGGGCGTGGTGCGCGACGAGGCCGCCCGCCAGCGCGCCGTGGACAAGATCGTCCGCTTCTGTACCGGGAACCTGCGCCTGGAGAACCGGGGCGTGCTGCCCGCCGCCATCAAGGGGCCCAAGGGCAACCAGGAATACATGGCCCTTTTCGCCCGGCCCTGACCGGAACGGTGAGTTTTTTTGAGGGGAGGGGGACCCCCTC
>CDZH01059963.1_pt1 | contig 11556 bp, 12 predicted proteins | sample 557721 | NCBI WGS metagenome assembly CDZH01 (sample SAMEA3182062, study PRJEB8094) | gut metagenome | biome: human; feature: gut; material: Stool; isolation source: human stools | place: Canada | collected 2013-01-14
AAATATTTTGATTATAAATTGTATTCATTTAATGGTATAACAAAACAATTTGAGGAAAGTTGCAGAAAAAGCATTCATAATATATTAAAAAAGAATATGTCAGATTATAATCAACAAATTAGTAATGATGGAAAATCTGATCCACCTGGATTAAAGAATTGGTATTTTAATGAAGGCAAAACGCAAATATTAGATATAATAAGATCAACACAGAGCCAAAATATAAGATGGGATAAAAAAATCTCAACATTATATTTAATAATGATTATTATTTTGATAATAGTATTATTCATTTCCTATACAATAACCTGTATTTTAATGAATTTTAATGTAGTTGAATTCATTGTCGGTTTACTTTCTTTTGCATCATTTTTCTATTATTTGTTTAAAAAGATAATTTCTTATATTAAGATTAATAAATTCGTTTATTATGCTGAACAATTATTAACTAAAGCAAAAAATGATGTAGATTTAATAGAAATACAGGAAATAATTGATAAAAGAAGGCGTGAAAATTTATGCCCTCCAAATATTATACATAAAATTATTTCTAAAAGTGTTCATGAAGAAATAGAATTTATTAATAAAAATTAAAATATGAAAAAGAAAGCAAATTAAGAATGGAAAATGATACTAGATTATTAGCAATTTAATTCTATAAATTAAATGAAGTGTGATTTTATTACATTTCATTTTTTTCTTGTAAAATTATAAATTTATCTCAAGATATGATATAATCTAATTAGGTTAGTTCTGGAGGGTTAGAAATGAATATAGGAAAGTTGAACGAAGTAGATATAAGAAATTTATGGAAGCATGAGCAATATGATTTTTCTGAATGGTTATCACAGTCTGAAAATATAAAATTATTGGATGGCGTTTTAGGGTTAACATTGACTGATATAACTAAAGAAGCATATGTAGGATCATATAGATGTGATATATTTGCAAAAGATGAATCATCTGGAATTAAGGTGATTATAGAAAATCAGTTAGAAGCTTCTAATCACGATCATTTAGGTAAAATTATTACTTATGCTTCTGGATTAGATGCTGAAGTAATAGTTTGGATTGTAAAACAAGCTAAAGAAGAACATAGAAGCGCTATTGAATGGTTAAATAATAATACTAATAGTAATGTTAATTTTTTTCTAATAGAATTACATGCATATACTATTGAAAATTCTATTCCTGCTCCATTTTTTGAGGTTATTGAGAAACCTAATGAATTTATTAAAAATTCAAAAATGAATGGTGAACAAGATAACTTAAATAAATCACAATCTGAAAGATTAGAGTTTTGGAACAGATTCAATGAAATACTTATTGATAGAGGTAAACCTTTTAATGTAAGAAAAGCAACTACAGATCATTGGTATGATGTAGCATTAGGTACAAGCGAGGCCCATGTAAGTATTAATTTAGTAAATAAAGATTCAGTTGTATGTATAGATTTATATATAAATGATAATAAAGAATTATTTGATAGTTTATATTTAAAAAAAGATATTATTGAATGTGATTTAGGATTTAAACCAATTTGGGATAGACTTGATAATGTCAAAGCTAGTAGAATTAAATATAATATAAAAGGTTTGAATTATGATAATCATTCAAATTACGATGAACTCATGAATAAAGTAATAGATACTGCAGTTAAAATGAGAGATACATTCAAAAAATACATTTAGTTATATATATTAATAATAGGAGTGATGTTATGGTATTTAAATCTTATAGTTGGTCGATTGAACTACTAGTTTTAGAGTAAGTCAATTAAATTATAAAATTGAAAGACAGTTACAATTATTAAAACTATTTTGAAATGAAAATACAAATACTAATTGGAAAAGCAATAAAGAAATACGATCAAAATATTGCTATTTTATTAGGGATAATAAGTTTTTAATTGATGAAACTAATAGGCCTGATAAAGATGCAAGAGAAAAAAATTGGGTTTTAGTTGATATTGGTGTTTTAACTCAATATAGAAAATTAACTGGAGTCGGAATGAAGATAGAAAGTTTATTAGAAAAAGAAGGCATTACAAAGAGATTAACATCTTTATATGAAGATAAATATAATGAAGTTGTTACAACTGATACTTATAAGGAATTAACCAAACCATATGAAGAAAAATTAAAAGAAATAAATTTAAGTATAGATAATAATCAAATGAGAAAATATGAAGTAAATTGTAAATTAAATGAATTACCTGATTATACTAAAAAACAAAAAAACTATTAGATTTAAATAAACCAAAAAAAGAATTAGTTTATTCGCTGATAGATAGAATAGTTATTAATAAGGATAGAGTAATAACAATACAATATAAGTATGGAGTAATACCTGATAATACTTTTACATATAAAAATTTAAATTTAACTCGAAATCCTTATGGTAGAAAAGGTAAGATCCAATATAGTAAATAGATAAGACCTCACTATTCATCTAGTGAGGTCTTTATCTTTTTCATTCAAAAAGATATAATAAGTTAAGGAAGTGATAAATATGACTGATATTATAAAATGGTGTAATGATAATCAAGGATTTTTATCTGCTATATTGTCATTAGGAACATTGTTTGTAAGTGTCATAGCAATAATAATTTCGGTATGTACATCTAGATTACCATATAAAAAGAAATTATTAGTAACCACTGGTGGTTATGTTGATATAGAAACAAATTCAATAGGAATTCATGTAACAGCAACTAACATTGGTAATAGAGAATTAAAAATTAAAAATATAGGCCTTTTAATTAATAAACAAATATACACTAATTTTAAGACCATTGCCGACAGTCAAATTATCTTATCAATAGGTGAGTGTACTTCTCAGTATTTTAAGAGTAATGAATTAAAAAAAATAAATGGAAATTTTAAGGTTTATGGATATGTGGAAGATACAGAAAACAAAAAATATAAACGATATATAGGTAGATTAAAAAAGATAATTTATTAAAAAAAATGGAAGTGGTTGTATGATAACTGAACAAGATATTATGACTATAAAAGATGAATTAGGAGAGGAAAAAATTAATGAATTTGTTAATTTAATAACTCAGGATAATTTAGGTAGTCTAAAAGAAATTGCTAGAACTAAAGTAAAAAATAAATTTGTTAAAGTTTTAAGGACAGATAACTATAAATTTATAAAAGATTTGTATTATAATAAGAATATAAAAAAAGAAACAATAAATCTATTAAATCAAGCAAATATGTCATTAAAAAATGTTCATAAACTGATTAAAAATAATAGTATAGTTGATGCTAATACAATCCTAAGATCTTGTTTTGAAAATTTAATAATGGGTATGATGATATTTTATGATGAAAATGTGTATAATGAATTTATTAATTTAAGTATTGATGATAAAACCAGAACATTCACAAAACCACAAAAATTAAGAAATGATTTTAGAAAAATATTGAGATTAATAGATCAAGATTTTTTTAAAGATTTTAGCAATAAGCAATTAAAAGATATGTTAGATGAATTTTATGATAAATTATGTTTATTTACTCATAGTACTCTAATAGTTAATGCTATGGTAGAACTAAGTAAAGAAAATCGTACTTCAATATATGTATTTGCACTAAAGCAAAATGCTTATTTCGTAGAATTACTATTGCATTTTTGTTTAAAATATTTGAATAAATCTACTAATGAATCTATAGATATAAACTATATTGTTCTTGGATGGTTTATTATAATGCTTGATATTAACAAAGAAGATATTACAAATGAAAGTATAGAAATGATAAAGAAAATATTATATATAGATATTAATGTAGATTATTTAGATAAAAATAAAAATATAGCAGAATTAGCTATAGATGAATTAAAAGAATTGCAAGATTATACTAAGTCCAATCCACTTGGAGTTATTAATATATTAAAAGAATTAATGAAATAAAAAAGCAGTAATTTTTGTGAGAGCTAACTTTGTGGTGTAGATGTGATGTAAATTATTTAAGATAGTGTATAAATATGTTATAATTCTTATAGTTGATTACAATATTGCATATAATAAATTTTCTAGTTTATTATAAATGGAGGAGTTATGAATATAGAATTAAAAGCAAAAGAGTTTGCGATAAAAGCGCATAAAGGTCAGGTAAGAAAAAGTGATAAAGAAAAACCAATGATAATACATCCAATAAATGTTGGACAAATATTAAAACAATATGAATTTGATGAAAATGTTGTATCCACAGGGTATTTACATGATGTTGTAGAAGATACATCATATGAAATAGAAGATATAAAAGATAATTTTAATGATGATATTGCTTCGCTAGTATATGGTGCGAGTGAACCAGATAAAAGTTTATCTTGGGAAGAAAGAAAAAAACATACAATAGAAGAAACTAAAAAATTAGATTTAAGACATAAAGCAGTAATATGTGCGGATAAAATTAGTAATCTTGAAGATTTAAAAATATTATTTGAAATTAAAGGAGAATACGATTTCTCAGCGTTTAAAAGAGGATATGAATCTCAAAAATGGTACTATACTGAAGTTTATAATAGTTTAATATTTAATGAAGATGAAAATAATCCTATGTTCATAAGATTAAAAGAATTAATAGATGAAATTTTTAATAATAAAGATAACGATGAATATGTAAAAAATATTATATTTAAGGATAATATAGAAGAATATAATAAATTAAGAAAAATACATTATAGAAAAGAAGAAGTATACAACCTAAAAAAAGTTTTATCTGATAATTCTCCATATGTTATTGAATTTACTGGAACACCAAGAACAGGTAAAACAAGTTTAATTAATAATTTAAAAGATTTTTTCAAAAAGAAAGGTTTTGTAGTAGAGGTATTAGAAGAATTTACTACATCTGAAAAATACAAAAAGGAAATATATCCAACTTTAAAAGACAAATATAAAAATATAGTTAATACAGAAATTCCAAAATATGTATTAAAACAATTAGAAGAATCAATTGAGAGAAAACCAGACATTATTATAATTGATAGATCTTTATTTGATAGACTAATTTGGGTTGATAGATTATATTTAAAAAATGGAATGAGTGAAGAAGAATATAGTGAATATAAAAAGTTATATATACCTTTAATTAAAAATAAAATTGATATTGTTATTTCAACATATGCGGATAGTCTAACATCATTAAAACGTGATTACAATGCAAATTTATCACTTGAAAAAAGATCATTTCTTAATGAGACAAATTTAAATGAATATAATGAATCATTATTAAATATGAAAAAGTTATCTGAAGAAGAAAACATAAACTTTAACTTATTTGATACAACAAATAAAAATCAAAGAGAGATATCTTTTGAAGTAGTAGATTGTTTATTAAAAGATATGAGACAAAATTTACTAAATAAGGCTTATAAAGAGTTTGATTTTGAATAAAATAAGTAAAAATATGATACACAAGTATGAGTTGAACTAAATAACTAATTATACAATGATATTTTAACTATTAAAAATTATAAGATTCTAGTTAATAACAAACTCAAAATACTAAAATATGCATTTAATATAATAGAAATATATATTAAGGATGGTGACGCATATGGAAGAAAAATTTGAATTAGAAGTTTTAACTAGGCTCGCTGTTATTGAAAGTAAAATAGATGATTACAAACTTATAAAAGAAAAGTCAAATGAAGCATATAATTTAGCAAATAGAAACTTAGAAACTATTAACAAAATTGAAGACAGAAATAAATGGTTATGGAGGACATCAGTAGGAGCTTTAATAACAGGTTTGATAGGAATACTTATATTATTTATCAAATTAGGACTCGGAATTAATTAATATATATAAAAAGGTCTAGAAAAATCTAGACTTTTTTGTTATAATATTATTGGATTGCCCAATAGCCAAGTGGTAAGGCGGTAGACTCTGAATCTATTATGCGTTAGTTCGAATCTAACTTGGGCAGCCATGGCCTGTTGGTGAAGTGGCTTAACACACTGCCCTCTCACGGCAGCATTCATGGGTTCGAATCCCATACAGGTCACCAAATTTTGTATATAGATTTAACATAATAAGAAGTGCTTTTAAAATATAAAAGCACTTTATTAATAGAAAAGAGGGTAAACTTATGAAAGGTAAAATCAAATATATTGTATTTAGCATTTTAGTAATTTTACTTATTTGTCTTATATATTTTATAGAAAGTGGAAAAATAATTCCATTTGATGATGCAGTATACAGTTTAATTGCGGGAAACATAACAGAAGAAAAAACAAGGTTTTTCCAGTTTATATCTAATATGGCATGTACACAATGCATAGTTCTTTTATGTTTAGCATCCTTAATATTTATAAAAAATATAAAAACGGGTATATTAATTTCTGTAAACTCTATAAATAGTGTGATTATAAACTTGGTATTTAAAAGAATAATAAGAAGAGAAAGACCAATATTACTTCACTTAATAGAACAAACAGGATTTAGTTTTCCAAGTGGACACGCAATGGCCGCAATGAGTTTTTACGGATTTTTAATCTATTTAATCGCAAAATCAAAATTTAATATATATACAAAAGTAATATACATATTTTTATTATCTACCATAATACTTTTAGTAGGTATAAGCAGAATTTATCTTGGAGTACATTATGCGAGTGATATAATTGGTGGATATTTAACATCAATTATCTATATGTTTATTTATATTTTTACTGTGGATAAAATAAAGAAGAAAACCAAAACTGTCTAAAACTGTAAAAAACTTCCTAAATATGGGAAGTTTTTCCTATTATGTGTTATACTAATAACAAAAGGATGTGTTTATATGCTTAGAAAAAATAACAAAAAAGATACTTTAGATATAGAAAAAGTAAATGAAGGTGTTGTTTTACTTAATAAGATGCTTAAAATAATGTTTGTAGCACTTATTGTAGCAGCAGTTATGCTTGTAACATATATATTTAAAGAATGGAAAATATTTAAATTTATTGGAGTACTTTTAAATACATTATCTCCATTATTTATAGGTATAATAATTGCGTGGTTATTTAATCCAATTGTAACATTCTTAACAAAGCATAAAATGAATAGAGTAGTCGCAACTATTATTGTTTATACAGTATTCATTGCGTTACTTATTGTATTATGTGTATTTAGCGTTCCAACTTTAACAAAACAAATAAATGATTTTATAGGCATGGTTCCAAGTTTAACAACAAAATTAAGTTCATTTATAGACAAAATATTTGAAATATTTGAACCAGTACTTGATAGTAATGCAGCAGATATAAAAGCAAGTTTATTTAGTACAATTGTTGATTTAGGAAAACAAATAACTGTTGGATTACCATCAAAAGTAATTACAATTGCAACTTCTTTTGTATCAGGTCTTGGAACATTTGTAATTGGATTATTTATTGGACTTTATATGCTGTTTGATTTTGATAATGTTAGTAAAGTATTCTTAAGTATATTACCAGTAAAAGCAAGAGAAGATACTGGTAACTTAATGAATATTGCTAATAAAACTTTATTTAATTACATTCAAGGAATATTAATAACAATGACTTTAATTTTTATAGAAAATTCAATTGGTTTTTCAATCGCAGGATTAAAAGCATCAATTCTTTTTGCATTCTTCTGTGGTGTTACAAATGCTATTCCATATGTTGGACCATGGATTGGTGGTATTCCAGCTGCAATAGTAGGTTTTACACAAGGAGTGCCAACAGGTATATTTGTAATAGTAAGTATTTTAGTATCACAAATGCTTGATAATGTAATATTTACACCACTTATACAAAGTAAAGGGTTAAAGTTACATCCAGTAACAGTTATTATTGCTCTTCTTGTATTTGGAAAATTCTTTGGAATTATTGGTATGATAATTGCAGCTCCATGTGTTGCGATTATTAAAACAATATTTATGTATTTTAACGATAAATATGAATTAATTAAATTAAATGAAGAAATAGAAGAAGAAGTGGAGAAAAAAACAAGTGAGTAGAAAAGAAAAAGTAATAGAAGTATTAAAAGTTTTAGGTTATGGTCTTTTAGTATATTACTTTATTCCATTTTTTGCGTATGGATTTAACGAGTCAGGTGCAAATATTTATGCAAAAATATGCGTACTTTTAGTAAATAATATATATGCATTAATCGCAGGAATGATTATTACTAAAAAATGTGGATTTAAATGGTACTATTCATTTTTAGTAGCGTTTATATATGTTCCATCAGCATTATTTTATTACAATAATGATACAGTAATATATTCAGTACTTTATGTAATAATGTATATAGTAGGAACTTTAATACAATTAAATATAAGAAAAAAATAAACCTTCAATTTATATTGGAGTTTTATTTTGGAAAAAAATATCATATGATTTACTAGGGTGAAGACTATGATAGTAATTGATCCATCAAAAGGTGGAAGAGAAAGTGGAGTAACAGGTAACGGAATAGTTGAAAAAGATTATAACCTTCTTATAAGTGAGTATATATTTAACAGATTAAAAAGTTTAGGTGCTGATGTAAAAATAATTAGAACAACAGATGAATATATAAGTGAAGATGATAGAGCAAATAAAATATTAAATGCATATGGTAATAATTCTAAAGTAGTTGCTTTATCAAATATGCTTGGAAATACCGGAAGTGGAGCAGAAATAATATATGCACTTAGAAATAATAGTAATCTTGCTTCATCACTCGCAGAAAATTTAGATGATGCAGGTTTAACAGTAAGCAAGTACTATCAAAGAAGAAGTGAAAATGATACAAGTAAAGACTATTATAATATTCAAAAAGATACGGGCTTAATTGAAACAATTATTGTAAACTATGGAAATATAAATAATATAAATGATGCTACAAATATTAAAAATGAATGGGAAGATTATGCTGAAGCAGTAGTCAAATCACTTGCAAATTATACAAATGTTCCATATTACAAAGAAGGAGAATCACAAGAAATATACACAGTAAAAAAGGGAGATAGTTTATGGAAAATAGCAAATAAATATAATACTACTGTGGAAAAGTTAAAAAGTGTCAATAATTTAAAAACAAATACATTAAGTGTTGGACAAAAACTTGTAATTCCAAGTATAAGTGTAAGTCCAGAAGTAAGTGACACATATATTGTTCAAAAAGGAGATAGTCTTTGGAGTATAGCAAACAAATTTAATATGACAGTATCAGAATTGAAAAATTTAAATAATTTAACAAATAATTTATTAAGTATAGGTCAAGTTTTAAAAATAAAAGATTCATCTAATAATGGAAAAACAACTTATACTGTGCAAAAAGGGGATAGCCTTTGGGTAATCGCAAACAAATATGGTATAACTACAGAAGAATTAAAAAGTTATAATAATTTAACAAGTAATTTATTAAGTATAGGTCAGGTATTAAAGATTCCACAAGGAAAAACAAGTACTGAAAACATATACACAGTAAAAAAAGGAGATAGTTTATGGACTATTGCAAATAGGTATAATACTACTGTAGAAAAAATAAAAGTTTTAAACAATTTAACAAGCAATTTATTAAGTATAGGTCAACAGTTAAAAATTCCAAATTAAAATCTTTAATTTTAATATAAAGTATGGTACAATGTACTTGGTGATAGAATGAAGATTATAAAAATAAGTGCTTTATGGTGTCCAGCATGTCTTATTACAAATAAAGCAATTGATAAAATTAAAGAAGAGCAAAATATTGAAGTAGAAAATTTAGACTATGATTTTGATGAAGATGAAGTAAAAAAATATAATGTAGGAACAACACTTCCAGTACTTATTTTTATGGATCAAGATAAAGAATTATTCAGACTAATAGGCGAAAAAAATTATGAAGAAATAATGAAAGCAGTAGGTGATGTAAAGTGAAAAAAATATTAAAGTTTTTAATCGTATTTGCAGTCTTCTTATTATTACCAGTAAGTGCAAAAGCAGATGAAAAGGTAATAAATATTCATTTATTTTATGGAAATGGATGCCCTCATTGTGCCGCAGAAGAAGAATTTTTAAGTGATTATTTAAAAGATAGAACAGACGTTAAATTATATAAATATGAAGTATGGTATGATTCACATAATCAAGAATTATTATCAAAAGTTCAAAAAGAAATGGGTACAACAAATAAAAATGGTGTACCATTTACTGTAATTGGTAAAAAAACAATAGTAGGATATGCAGATGGAGTAACAGATGAACAAATAAAAGATGCGATTAACTATTATTTAAATAATGATTATAGAGATTATGCTGGTGAAATAACAGGAAAAGTTAAAAAAGCTGAAGTAAAAGAAGATATAACAAAAGATGAAAGTAAAACAGAAGATAAAAAAGAAAATAAAATAGAAAAAGCAGATGATACTAAAGATTCTGATCAAACAGATGAAAATGTTACAGTTCCAGTACTTGGAAAAATAAATGCTAAAAAAGTATCACTTCCAATACTTGCTGTAGTACTTGGTTTCGTTGATGGATTTAATCCATGTGCAATGTGGATATTAATTTTCTTAATTACAATGTTATTTAATATGAAAGATAGAAAAAAGATGTGGATACTTGGTTTAACATTTATTTTAACATCAGGAATTGTATATCTAATGTTTATGCTTGCTTGGCTAAATTTAGCAACATTTATAAGTAAAATTGCATTTATAAGATTATTAATCGCAGTAATAGCGCTTGTTGTTGGATTAATTAATGTATATAAATATATTGATTCATTAAAGAAAAAAGATGAAGGTTGCGATGTAGTAGATAAAAAAGATAGAAAGAAAATAATGGAAAAAATAATTTCTATAACTCATGAAAAGAAATTTATAATTGCACTTCTTGGAGTTATGGTTTTAGCAGCATCAGTTAATATTATTGAACTTATGTGTTCAATAGGTATTCCACTTTTATTTACACAAATACTTGCGATGAATAATTTAAGTACATTTAGTTATATGATATACATGTTTATATACATATTCTTCTTCTTAATAGATGATATAGTTATATTCGTTATATCAATGGTAACACTTAAAGTAACTGGTTTATCAACTAAATATACAAAATATTCACATTTAGTAGGTGGAATAATTATGCTTATAATTGGTTTATTATTAATTATAAAACCAGAATTATTAATGTTTAATTTTTAAAAGACTATTAGTCTTTTTTTTATTATCCCGAATATATTTTATTGAAAGGGTATATGTATGGATAATAAAATAAAAATTGGTATTCCAAGAGGACTTTATTATTACAAATATAATATATTATGGAAAGAATTTTTTAAAGAACTAGGTTGTGACATAATAGTAAGTCCAGAAACAAATTTTGAAATACTTGAAAATGGTAAAAAATATTCAGCAAGTGAAATGTGTTTATCACTAAAAATTTATATTGGACATGTCTTTTATTTAAAAGATAAAGTAGATTATGTTTTAGTGCCAACTTCTAAAACGTTAGATGATAATAATTTTTGCCCATATTATTTAAGAATATATGATATTGTAAACAATACATTTGATATGAATATTCTTAATTATAATATAAATGAATTTGATAAAAAA
>CDZH01069170.1_pt1 | contig 11521 bp, 8 predicted proteins | sample 557721 | NCBI WGS metagenome assembly CDZH01 (sample SAMEA3182062, study PRJEB8094) | gut metagenome | biome: human; feature: gut; material: Stool; isolation source: human stools | place: Canada | collected 2013-01-14
CCGATGCAGTTGTAGTAGATCACGACACGCTGGTTGGTAATGCCGTCCTGCTTTTCGGCGTGGTACACCTCAATGTGGTCGATCAGCTCCGCGACCATAATCGGTTAAATAGCTGTTTTACGACTTGTCTTCATCGGATAACTTTCCGAATATCAGCGCTTGCTCTTTCGCTTTTCACCTTCTTGTGCTACAATAAAGAAAATACAGGCGTCCCCATCATATCCACAACAGTCACCAATGATCGACGAGGAGGTACCAGACGTGAAGCATCACCGCAGCCTTTTCCGGGCGCTGAGCGCGCTCCTTTGCCTTGCACTCTGCACGCAGCTGACAGCCTGCGGCCAAAAAGATACAATCTCTCCCGCGTCGGGTGAGCGCTACGACAACAGCCTCATCACTGAGGTGCTCAGTGAGGAGGGAACATTCACCGACGAATACGATCAGGACTGGGATTACTCCTACCATATCCCGCAGCTTGAAGCCGACACGCCGGACGCTGAGAAGATCAACGCACAGATCATGGCGGTCTACGGCGACGATGTACGCTCCTCGCTGGTCGACGCCGCCGTAACGAAGATGCCGGAGACCCACTATGCGGACATTTCGTGGCAGAGCCACTGGAACGGCAGCCTTCTGAGCCTTTCCCTGCACCTGACGGGCTGGGCAAGCGACATCGTCAGCTATGAGGTCTATCACTATGATTTTGCAAGCGGCAGGCGGCTGACGAACGCGCAGGTGCTCGACCGCTTTGATATCGGTGAGGAGGACTTCATTGCTGCCCTGCGCTGTGCGGCGGCGCAGACCTACGACACCGTCTATGCGCCGTGGGGCGTGCCGGAACTCTCACCGGACGACGAAAACTTTGGCCCTATGTGCATTGATCTTGCCTCGGTACGTGCGTGGACGATCGCAGAGGAAAACTACGAGCTGGACAACTTGCGTTTCTATCCGGAGCAGGACGGCAGCTTTACCGCCTTCCAGCCCGTCGGCTCACTCGCAGGCGCGGGCCAGTGCTGCGAAGAACTGCACGTGCAGCCCAGTGCAAAAGAGCGGCACAGCAGCGCGCCGCAGTCCGAATACGCCTTCGTGACGGCTCACTTGACTGATGACGGTGCGGCGGTTCGCTTTACGCGGCACGAAGACGGTATGTTCGACAGCGAGGAATACCGCCCCTACGTTGGTTTTTCCTACAACACCGACTATCCCATCGCCGCCTGCTACGGCGAGTATCAGGACATTTTTGTCGGCACCTTCGGCAATGGGATGGCTCCCTATGTTTTCCTGCTCACCAAGGGTGGCACAGTGGAGTATGCGGACATTTTCGGCGGCTTTGACAATGGCTTCCTCTGCTCCGGCGGCCCGCTCTACGGGCTGCACGACATCGCCCGATTTGAAAACGGCGAGCGCGAGGGCGGGTACGAAGAGGGCTACCAGACCGTGTACGCCGTGGATCAAAACGGTGAGCGCTACGACCTTGCCGGGCGCATCACGCCGATGGCAAACGCCATGCCCTTCCCCGTCACCGGTGATTGGTATGCAGAGGTTCGGCACGGTGTAGATGGCGGCGGCAGCTATACGAGCGGCTACTTCCTCTCTTTCAGCGAAAACGGCTTCACGAGCATCGAGAATTTCATGGAGGATATGGAGGATCTGTCCATTGACTACGGCGGCTACTGCACCTACCTTGGCATGACCGAGCAGGGCATGATCTACCGATTCAACCTCTACAACAGCAACGGCGACGTGCGCGGCGGCACATTTCTTCTCGACTTTTACGACAGCGAGAACGACCTTCTGCGCGTCATCCCCGTCTCCGGCGTGAACCTCTTCGACGCCGCTGAGGGCGGCAGCACTACCTTCGTCCGCGCCTACGGCTAATTGAAATCAAAAGAACAATACGGAGGGTCAGGAGACCCTCCGTATTGTTCTTTATTCTGCTTTCATGATCACCTTCAGCCGGTGTACGAGCTGGCCCGTTTTGAGTTCCTCCAGATCAATGACCGCGATGCCCAGCTGGGCGGCGCGGTGACGGGCGGCAGAGTGGCAGGGTTCGGTCGTAACGATGACCGCCTTGGCACCCTTGCCGCCGAAGCGGTTGCGCAAGATGGCAAGCTCGTTGAGCGCCTCCGTTTTGATGTCGCATGCCTTGCAGCTGAGGAACAGCGGGATCACGCCCCGCGCCGCCATCACGTCGATCTCGTTGGAAACGCTGCTGTGGCCCACCACGTCGTCCCAGCGCACCACGGCGCTGCTGATGACATCGTGAAAAATGCCGGAGTCGAGACAGGCCTTGTAGGTGTAAAGCTCCAGAACACTGCCCACGTCCCGCAGCCACGCCCTGGTGTTCAGGTCGCGGAAGCGGAAGGACACACGCTCGCCGGGATCGACCGTGAGCGCGCGAATGAAGTCAAGGCGTTCAAACGCGCGCAGTGCTTCTTCGTTGGCGGTATTTCGCGTCCCATGCTCGCCCTTCACGGTGTAGCCGCCCTCAATGCTGAGGGGCGGGATCTGCCCATACTCGGATGGCGACACCCGCTGAATATAAGAGATGATGTTCGGCCATTCCCGCCGAAAGCGCAGGAAGCAGTCGAAAAACAGGTCAAAATCCGGAAGATAGCGGGACAATACATGGTTGTCCACCCGCCCGGGGAGCAGCGTTCCGCCCGCCATGAGGAAAAAGTCCTCGATGGAATAAAGAAGGTCACAGTGCAGATCGTCTGCGAAGGCCGCGCCGGAAATGTCGTAAAAGCTGTTTTTCTTTCGGGAATAGGTAAAGGCTGGCACGCCCTTTTGCGCAGCAAACATTCCCGCCGCGAACAGGGCGGCGTCGCTGCCGCCGGTCACATCGATGGCGCAGTCCGGGTATTTTTCGCCGACGGTGACGAGCTGGCGCAGAATACGGTCCACTTTGAACAGGCTTGATTCCAGAAAGACCAGTTCCGGATCCCAACCCCGCCGCTGAAAAAAGGCAGCGAGCTTCTCCTGCCGCGTGCGGTCCCGCACGATCTCACCGGGGCAGAGGTAGACGATGCGCTGCGGGCGGAACATATCCGGCGCCAAAATGTTTTCAATGGCGCGCTCGTCGTATAATTCGATCAAAGTATTCATGCACCGTCTGCCTTCCTTTGTTTTTCACCAGTATACGGTGTTTTTCGCCAAAGCACAATAGGCAACCCGCCCGGCTTGTTGAAAAAAGCCGGGCGGGTATTTTGCAATTTTCTATTTTCCGCTTGCAGATGTCCTGTACCGTCGTTTCCCTCAGTCCTGCAAGGATTTGTAGTAAAGCATGCAGTGGCAGAAGCCCTCGTAGTTCGGGTCGGCGATCTGATCTTTAAACTCCTTGCACATGCACTTGGTCTCCTCGGTGCGCTCCACGCGGCAGGGGCAGTATCCGCCGGTGCGCTTGAGCCCTTCGCGAATGGTCCGAACGATCTCCTGGTCGGGATTGAGTTTGATTTTCATTTCCGATACCTCTTTCCTTGTGATGGCCTCATCATAGCAGACCGCGCCGCGCCGTTCTGTAACAAAGTCACAGTTTGCCGTATTTATTTCCGTTTTCTCACCGCAAACCGAGAATATGGTCAATAATATGGGGAACGATCTCCACCAGGTCAGGCAGGTAAACACGCTCGCACCACTGGTGGATCGCCCGGCAGCGCGGCCCGAGGTAAAAAACGGGCGCGTTGAGCCGGGCAGCGGACTCAAAGGGAATGTCGTAGATCGAGGCAGGGAGTGACATCAGGTTGGCAAGAAGCGCGCGCTCCTGCGCAGGAGCGGTGCAGGTCATATAGCTGCCGTCTCCGATGCCGGTAAAATAAGGGATCACGGAAAGCTGCATGTGGTAGCTGCCTTCAACAACGGCGCGGACTTTTTCCGCAATGTCGCTCCCGTCCGCAGGAAGATAGGCATTGCAGACCGCGGGATAATAGGGCGGCGCGATCCCGATGACGACCATCGGCTCTTCCTCGCCGGAGCATTCGAGCACGCGCTGAATGTACTGTATGCTCGCGTTTTGCAGCGTCAGCCCGCCCTGCTCGATCTTCTCCCTCAGCAGCTGCGCCTGCGCCGTCTTCCACGCCGGAAAATCGTCATTTTTCGCAGCCGCCATCGCCTCAAGCTCGGAGAGCAGCAGAACGCGCGGCGTGCCGCGCAGCTTTTCCGCTTCGGGCAGGAGCCCGCGCTGCATGGCAAACGCGCAGGCGGATTCATATTTCATCATCACAGATGCGACCGCCTCTTCACAGATCGTCCGAAGGCGCTGGATCGCGCGCTCTGTTGTCTGTCCGCCGCCCAAAAAGAGCAGGTTGACGCACAACGCTGCGAGGGACGGCAGCGACACATCGTAGGTTGTCTTGAGGTCGCACATCTGCTGCACGGCGGGCGGCGCCGAGGACAAACCGAAGTCCTCGGTGACAAGGTCGGTATTCATGTCGATCCGCGCGGCGATCTCTGCGATCATGTGGGCAGCGTTGAGCCCCTTGAGCGGCTCGCCGCAGTGGGCAAGCTTTCCCTTCGCCACGATCACCGGAAGGACTTTCCCGATGCTGCCGTTATAGAGCATGAACTCCTTGCCCGCCAGCGGCAGCTGCGGCTCCAGAATGAGAGACGCAAGATAGTCGATGCCAAAACGCTCTTTCAGATGCAGCAGCACATCGACCGCGCCGCGCATCCCGGCGGAGACATTTTCCTCGTCGCAGACAGCGACAAAGGCAACGCCTGTCTCCGCGTCCTCGGGCAGCGTCAGAAGGCGATAAAGGCCGATGGCAAGCCCGCCTTTCATGTCGGCCGTTGCGCGTCCGGGCAGCCAGTCGCCGCCGGCAAGCTCCTGCTGCAAGCGTTCGTCGCCAAGCTTTCGTCTCAGCATTTCCTCGCGCAGCGCGTCCGGTTCCAACGCAAGCGGCTTGAGCTCACCGTAGCAGTCGGTCTCGACCGCATCGTAATGGCCGGTCAGCACCAGCACCTTGCGGCTTTTCCCCTCTTTGAGCGCCCAGACAACGCGGCGGCCGAGAAAATCTCCCGTGTCGCACAGCCCCCAGTGATCCGGATGGGCGGCAAAGTACGCGTCGCTTTCAAAGTACTCGGCAATTTTCTCCGCTGCGCGTTCCTCCTGTCTTGTTCCGGTATCGCTCTGCACCGAAACAAGATCCTTCATGATACTGAGAATGTTGATTTCTTTGGATTGCATCGATCGCACCTCCGCATCAGCCTCCCTGCGTCTTTCGCGCCGGCATCGGCGCGAAAGACGGGCAAAAATAATGAAAAGCATCAGGAACCAGACGGTCTCTTATTGCCTCCATTATGCGCACAGTGTCAGTAAAATTGCAATATCATTTTGCTTTTTCCCAAAACGCACATCAAGAATGTTTGAATTGACATACGCCGCAAAATTTTTTATACTGCCTTTGAAGTATTCTTCAAAATGATTACCATCATCAGACGGGAAAGGATTGGTACTATGCCAAACTATATCATCGCCACATCTTCCACCTCTGATCTCACGAGGGACTATCTGGAAAAGCACAGCATTCCCTTCATCAGCTACAGCTACACGATCGGCGACAAGCTGTATGAAGACGATTGCCGCGAGGAATCGCGCGCTGCCGTATATCAGGGCATGCGCAACAACGGAGATCTGCTCAAGACCTCCATGATCAACGAATATATCTACTGCGACTTCTTCGATTCCCTGCTCGATACCGGCAAGGACGTCATCTTCCTCGATATGTCCAAGAAGATGTCCGTATCCTATGAAAAGGCGCTGCTCGGCGCGCAGATGGCGCGCGAAAAGCACCCCGACCGCAAGATCTATGTGATGGACACGCTCTGCATCTCCGGCGGCCTCGGCCTTCTGGTCGAGAGCATGGTCGCGCGCATGGAAGAGGGCATGGACTATGACGAGGTCATTGCGTGGGGCGAAGCGCACAAGCTCAAGATCGCCCACCGCTTCACCGTGGACGATCTCAACTACCTCAAGGCCGGCGGCCGCGTTTCCAACGCCTCGGCGCTGGTCGGCTCTCTCCTCTCGGTCAAGCCCGTTCTGTACGTGCCCGACGGCGGCACACTCGACGTCGCCAAGAAGGTACGCGGCAGAAAGGCTGCGCTCGCAGAGATCCTGCGCGGCATTACGGACGACCTCAAGGAGGTCGACACCAAGGGCCTTACGATGCATATTCTCAATGCCGACTGCCTTGCCGACGCCGAGCACGTGCGCGATGAAGTTCGCGCCGCGTTCCCGGACATGGGCGAGATCACCATCAGCAACCTCGGCGTTGTCATCGGCGCGCACTGCGGCCCTGGCCTTCTCACGGTCTTCTACTTCTGCAACGGCAGAAAGCCGTAAGTAAAAAAACTGTATCCCCAAAATGACAAAAAGAGGGCTTTCACGGTGTCGTGAAAGCCCTCAACAATTTAATGATACCCCAACATTGCATAGAAGTCAATCGTCTCTTGCACGTGCAAGCATCATTTCATTGTTATGCCCAATTATTTGCAGGAAAGCTTGTTCCTTCCTTGCATTGATTTTCAGGTCGCTCCGTGCTATCTTATAGATACAGAAAGGAAGCAACCAACCCGACCGAACAGCAAGTCCCTTTCAAATCCCCGAAAGCGAGGTTAAATTGATGTTAGAGCCCAAGAATACGTGATGAGCCTTGACGATTCCCGGTTATCCGTCAAGGCTCATCTATTTTTTGCCCAATTCGTCCTGCGAGGGACTTTATCTCACCTCGGATCGTTTCTGATCCGGGGCTTTTTTATTGGAGTGTTCCTTTTTCCGCTTCATAGGCAGAGCGCAGGCGATCCGCCGTCTCGCGGCTCGGAAAGACTCGCTCCCCAAGCTGCTGAACGGGCATGACGCCCATGAGGGAGTTGGTAACGAAGCACTCATCAAAGTTCTCCAGCTCGCGCGGGTCGATCTCCCCCTCCTCCACGCGATAGCGCTCGAGAAGATACGATCGCAGCACGCCGGGCAGCAGCCCGCAGGAAAGCGCCGGGGTATAGATCCGCCCGCCGGAAACGAGGAAGAGGTTACTCACCGTTCCCTCAGCGAGCTTTCCCCGCATGTTGAGGAAAATGCGCTCGTCCATTCCGGCAGCAGCGGCAGCGCGATGCTCCAGAATACAATCGCCATAGTTGAGGGTCTTATGTCCCGTAAGCGGGGAGGTCTCGTTCCGCCGCACAGCGCTGAAGTCCATGCGAAAGCCGCGCGCGTAGCGCGCCGGGCCATAGGGGTTGGGGCGCAGGCGCATCATAAGGTTTTCCTGCGTCAGCAGAATTTTGCAGGCGCTGTGCTCCGGGCAGTTTTCGCCGATCCATTCTGCCGTACGCTCCATCGTCAATCCGCGCTCAGCAAGATCGCCCAGCCCCAGAAACTGCGCCGAACGCCCAAGGCGCGCGAGGTGGCGGGAGAGAAGGATCCCCTTCCCCCGCTCCACCGCGATGGTCTCAAACGCGCCAAGACCAAACTGAACGCCGTCGTCCATCGTCACCATCTGTGTCATTGCAGCGCCTCCAGCACGGCCTTCGCCTTTTGCAGCGTTTCCTCATACTCAAATTCCAGATCCGACTCCGAGGTGATGCCGCCGCCCACGCCCAGGTGGTAGCGTCCGTCGCGGTGGAACGCGGTGCGGATAACGATGTTCAGGTCGCACTCCCCGTCCAGTGTCAGGTAACCGATGGAGCCGGTGTACAGCCCGCGCTTGCCGTGCTCCAGCTCGTCGATGATCTCCATGGCGCGGTACTTGGGCGCGCCCGTGATGGAGCCGCCGGGGAAGGCCGCACGCAGAAGATCGGTCACGTCGCTCCCCTGCGCCAGCTCGCCGCGGATGTTGGACACCAGATGGAAGACCGTTGCGTAGGTCTCCACAGTGAACAGCTCCGTCACCTCCACGCTGCCCGGACGGCAGACGCGGTTGAGGTCGTTGCGCTCAAGATCCACGATCATCAGAAGCTCGCTCTTGTCCTTTTCCGACAGCTCGAGCTCCCGGCGCAGCGCCTCGTCTTCTTCCGGCGTCTCTCCGCGCTTGCGCGTACCCTTGATAGGTCGCGTTTCCACCACGCCGTCGCGCAAACGCAGGAAGCGCTCCGGCGAGGCGCAGATGATCTGGTGATCGCCGCAGTCAAGATAGCCGCCGAAGGGCGAGGGATTGTGCGTGCGCAGATGCTCAAAGACCGCGAGTGGCTCGCGGTCGCTCATAACGTCCAGCCGCTGGGTCATATTGGCAATATAAATGTCGCCCTCGATGATGTAACGGATCATGCGATCCACCGCCGCCTTGTATTCTTCCTTTTCAAAGTTGGGGCGGACGGTGATGGGCTTTGTCGCGTGCGCGTCGGGCAGGACCGGGAAGCCCTTTTCCATTCCGCGTTCGATGTTCCGGCGGAAACGCGCGAGCAATTCAAGCGCGTCCTCGGTCTGGCCGCAGGCGGAGAGCCACACGCGCTTTTCATGGCAATCCTCGATGAGCAGTAAGTCATAGAACACCACCCGCGCCTGCGGGATCGGCTCGACGTCCTGCTCAGCGGAGGGAACACCCATGTGCTCGCGCCCGTAATCATAGGAAAAATAGCCGATGGCGCCGGAAACGATGGGCAGCTCCGTCTCGTTCTCGTCGCGGTTCAGCCGGAGAAATTCTCCCAGCCGCGTTTCAAAGTCCGTGTCCGGACGGGCAACATCGTCCTCGGTGAAACTGCCGTCCTGCTCCTTCACGAGCGTCTTATAGGGGCGCAGCCCCAGGATCGACCATCGCCCCAGCTCGTTGACGAGAGAGGAGTCCAGAAAGGCGCAGCCCGGCTCCTTCGCCGCCAGGTGGAAAACCTCCGACGCGGGAACGTATCGCTCCAATTCTACGGTGACGCGCTTCATGCCGGCACCCCCTTTTCCTCCGCCATGCGGCAGAAATTCTCCAGCATCTCGTGGCCGTACTCAGTGAGCACCGCCTCGGGGTGGAACTGCACGCCATACATCGGAAGCGTCCGGTGCGAGAGCGCCATCACTGTGCCGTCATCTGCAACGCAGTCCACCTGATAGTCTGCGGGAAGGGTATCCTCGCGCACCACGAGCGAATGGTAGCGCGTCACGTTGAATTCCTCCGGCAGGCCCGCGAAAAGCCCTGTGCCACGGTGATGCACCCTCGTCACCTTGCCGTGCATAGGACGAGCGCCCTTTTCCACCGTGGCGCCCGCGCAGTGGCCCAGCACCTGATGGCCAAGGCACACGCCGAGCAGCGGCACCCTGCCCTGAAAGCGCTTCACCGTTTCTACGCACAGTGCCGCGTCCCACGGGCGCTTCGGCCCCGGGGAGAGAATGATGCCCTGCGGGGCCATCGCCTCGATCTCTTCGATCGTGATCTCATCTGACCGGCGCACCATAATGTCCCGGCCCAACTCTTCCAAATATGCCTTCAGGTTATACACAAATGAGTCGTAGTTGTCGATCATCAAATACATGTTGCTTTTCCTCCTATGGTTCGGAGCATAAAAAAAGATAACGACTGTGCCTTTGAGCACAGTCGTTATCCCTTTCGGTCCGTAACCTGTTTCCGTGGCAGAATATCACAGGATCTATTCAAAGTCAAGCACAATTGTTACCATTTTCTGTCTTTTTGTCATAAAAAGCACGATTTGAGCACGTCCCGTCGCGCAAATTGTAAAGCTTTTTCAAATTTTTTTACAAGAATGATTGCCTTTTTCGCGCTTTTGCTCTATGATAGGCTCCGTGTCAATATTTCGGCAAATTTCGCAAGCGATTTTTCTTTTTGAAAAAGCCTTCAGCAGGAGAACAATTTATGAAACTAAAAACTGACGATACTTCCCTTATAACAGCGCAGCAGCCCGACGCCCCCACACCAGAAACGCCCGACGCCGCGCAGTCCCCGCGCCGCAGCCTTTGGAAAACGTGGATCGCCGATCTGCTGCTGTTCTGCTTCACCGGCATCTATGTGGAGCTGTGCCTGCACCTGTGCGTTTACCACAAGCTGGACAGGCACACCATCTACCTTATTTTGTTTGCGCTGCAAGCCGGTGTCTTTTTCTCGCTTCTCACCTCATTCCTGCCCAAGATCCTTCGCCAGATCGTTGGCGTGCTGCTTGTAGCGGTGCAGGTGCTGTTTGCCGAGGTACAGCTGGTCTATCAGTGCATCTTCGGCAACTTCATGCCCATCAGCCAGGTCAGCATGGGCGAGAACGTGATCACAAACTTCAACTCTCAGATCTTCTACGCGATTTTCAAAAACCTGCCGCGCATCATTTTGCTGCTGTTGCCGCTGATCGCAGTAATCGCATGCCTTGCACTGCGAAAGGTCCCGACGCTGAAGCTCCGTCTGCGCTGGAAGCAGGCGCAGGCGTCCTTTGCGCTGCTGCTCGTACTGGTTTTGGTGACGGTAGGGCTCTTGTTCGTCGGACGCAACAAGCCCTTTTCCGTCTATAAGACCCTCTCCAATGTAAACACCTCCACCGACAGCAGTTATAAAAAGGTCGGCATGATCGCCACCACCGTGCAGGAGCTTCACTATATGATCGCCGGAGATGACGGCGACATCACCTTTTTTACGCCCTCCACTCTGGAAGTCAGCAGCGATCAGCAGCCGTATAGCAGCAACTCCTTCAACGTGATCGAGAGCATCGACTTCACGAAGCTGGCGGGCAGCACCGACAGCGCCATTCTCAAGGCAACGGACGAATACCTCGCCAAGATAACGCCCAGCCGCAAGAGCAACTACACAGGGCTTTTGAAGGACTATAACCTCATCACCATCTGCGCCGAGAGCTTTTGCCCGTGGTTCATCAGCGAGGAACTGACGCCCGCCCTCTATAAAATGACCCACACGGGCATCATTTTTAAAAACTACTACGGCTCGTTCCAGTCCGTCACCACCAATGGCGAATACACCATGTGCATGGGTCTCTACCCGGATATGTCCCGCACCAAGACGGATTCGAGCTTCAATGTGGCGGGCACCAACTATCTTCCCTTCTGCCTCGGCAACGCGCTGAACGGAATGGGCTACAAGTCCTACGGCTATCACGACTACATCGGCGATTTCTACAACCGCAACATCACCCACGCCAACATGGGCTACGACTTTAAGGCAGCGGATTCCGGCCTGAACGTGAAGATCGACTGGCCGTCCTCGGATCTTGAGATGATTGAGGCCTCCGTGAACGACTACATCAACAGCAAAGAGCCATTCCATGCCTACTACATGACCTTCAGCGGTCATTACCAGTACAACTGGGACAACGCCATGAGCGCCAAGAACAAAGCCGCGGTGGAAGATCTCCCCTACTCCGAGCCGGTCAAGGCATATATTGCCTGCAATTTAGAGCTTGAGTACGCGCTGCAATACCTGATGCAGCAGCTGGAGGCCGCCGGCATTGCCGACAAGACCTGCATCGTCCTCACGAACGACCACTATCCCTACGGTCTCACGGAGGAGGAATACAACGAGCTTGCCGGGCAGACGCTGGACACCAAGTTTGAGAAATACCGCAACAGCTTCATCTGCTATGTTCCCGGCCTTTC
>CDZH01057368.1_pt1 | contig 11488 bp, 5 predicted proteins | sample 557721 | NCBI WGS metagenome assembly CDZH01 (sample SAMEA3182062, study PRJEB8094) | gut metagenome | biome: human; feature: gut; material: Stool; isolation source: human stools | place: Canada | collected 2013-01-14
ATTGCGTTCGAAAACATCATTGTCGAGGACATCGACGGCGGAAAGGTTTTCTGCGCGCACTTCACCAACGCCTGGGCGTTCGACGGACTTTATGGACAATGGGCCCGGAACATCACCCTGCGCAACATCGCCTATACCGGTACGCGGGCGACTCCGAGCTGGATCAGAGGACGCAGCGACGTGCAGTCGATCGACGGAGTGACGATCGGGAACTTCACGGTCAACGGCGCGCCGGTAACCGACGGATCGGGGCCTCATCTGGAGATAAACGGATACGTCCGGAACGTGACGTTCGAATAACCGCCTGAAATCAATAAAAAAATTTTATTAACCACCTTAAACGCATAATTATGAAAAAGTATTCCATGTACACATTTGCCGTCGCCATGCTGGCCGGTATGATTCTGACGGGCTGCTCCTCTTCGGAGGAGATTCCGGGAGGTACTCCCGACAACGGACCGAAACTGAAGATCGAGACCCGCTCGGCGGATGCCGCCGAGGCTGCTTATGCACACTGGGCGATTCTGGTGTCGGAGGGTAACATTGCGGATGCAAAGAGCGCCGCCGATGCTGCGGCTTTAGGTTCTTTCTCGGTCGAGCCGGGCAGCTACACCGTTTACGCCGTCGCTTCCAGCGACGAGACGAATCTCACTTTTACGGGTGTCGCCGCTTCGAATGCCGTTGCCGATGCACGTGTCAAAATAACCGACATTTCGGCTCAGATTCCCGAACTGTTGGTCGGTAATTCCGACGTCGTTACGGTCGGTGCCGAAGGCGCGGCGGCCGCACTCCAGCTCAAGCGCGTCGTGGCATCGGTCACGGTGACGGTCAGCGGACTGGAGAACGTCGATGCCGAGAGCATCACCCTGACGATCGGCAACATGTACGATCAGGTGAGTCTCGACGGAGCGTTTTCCAAGAGCGGAGCCGCGTTCGCATCGAAAAGTCTTGTACTCACCAAGAATGCCGAAGGCAAGTTCGTCGGCAACGCTATCGTGATGCCTACCGATACGGAGGCTTCCAACCTCTCGCTGACTTACAGCGTCAACGGCACGGATTACACCAGCACCCCTGCGGGCCGGATCGCGGCCAACGGGCAGTATGAACTGGCGACGACGGTCGAAGCCGGCAGTTCCTCCTCGAAGGTCAACCTGAACTCGGCGATTACCTACGCGGCCTGGGACAGCACGGTGGTGAATCTTTCCGACAGCTTTACCATCGACGAGACTACCCCTGACAAGCAGTGGATGGGTCCGACAGCCCTTCCAATCAGCGGTTCAGCCGCTCCTGGATACGACAATTTCTGGGCGTCGTCCGATGGAGGCGATTCCGGCTGGGGCGAGACATTCTGGCAGTACAACCTCTATGACGGGAACAAAACGGACGGAAGCAACTATTGGTGTCCTGCCGAATGGGACCGCACGGCTCCCATCTGGTATATCGACCTCGGCGCTGCCAAGCAGGGCGTGACCATCGACTACTGGAACAAGGCTGGCGGTAAGGGCGGTCAGAAAATCAAGACGATGGACATTTACGCAAGCAATACGCGAGCCGATTACGGCGGTGGCAATGCGGATTGGGTGAAGATCATGACTTTCACCTCCGACAAGACCACTCCGACCACGGACGCCGGGGCGCAGGTGACGACGGGCAAGATCGCATTCTCGGAGGATGGAAGCGTCTCCTATCAGTATGTAAAATGCGTGATGACATCTAAGGTCAATCCTGACGGTGCGACCATTACGGATGTGCTCGACGTGAATGTCGGCGAGGTAGAGGTTTCCTACTGGGAGTTCAAATAATTGTCGGAGGGGAGTTTTCCTCCTGCGATACGCTGAATGGGGATTTGCGGGAGCGGACTTTAACGGTCCGTTCCCGGCATCGCCCCGAACGGCAGTCGTGTGGGCCTGCGGGGCCTGAAGAATCAAGTATATAATATGAAAGCCATGATGATGAAAAAACAGAATGTCGGGAATGCCTGCGGATGGGCGGATCGCCTTGCACGCCTTCTGTTACTGCCTGCGCTCACGCTCGTTCTGCTTTGCTCGTGCGACGAGGACAAGGCGAAATCCGAAAGACCGGAAGAGGGGGATCAGCTTTGGAAGATCGTTCCCGTTCTTGCATCCGAAAGCGATGGCTTCGAGGGGCTCGGTGAGTATGGGGTGTCGCTCTACCTTTTCAACGACATGTCATCCGACTGCTATAAATACCAGCATGCCGACTCGTTCGGCGATCTCGAACCTTTCGTGGTGGAAAAGGCGGCTTATTCGCTTGTCGCGCTGATGATGGATCGTGATGTTCCTCATGTTTTCTATGAGGCTTCGGACGAGGCCAAAAAGAACACAACCGTGACCGTAACGGACATGAACGAGACTATTCCGGATATGGTGCTCGGTACGGCGTCCGTTTCCCGGAATGTCGGCGCGACGGTTCCCGTCTCCGACCTGCAACGGCTGGTCGGGGCCTTGGATGTCCGCCTGACCGATGTCCCGAATGATGTCACGGCCGTGGAACTTACCGTAGGCGATCTCTACGACCGGGTCGACCTTACGGGGCAGTACGACTTTTCGACGGGGGAGCCTGCTTCGAAGCGGATCGAGCTGACGAAAGAGGGAACCGTTTTTTCAGCCCGGAGTGTGCTGATGCCTTCGGACGAGACGAGGGCCAATGTGAAGATGGATTTTCGGGTTTTCCGGGGCGACGCGTATGAGGATTTCGTCGTACGTCTTTCCGGAAGTATTCCGGCAGACAAACTCACGCGGCTTGAAGGCCGTGCGGAAGAGATCTTGAAGAATGCTGAACTGACGTTGGGTTTGACCTATGCTCCGTGGGATGCGAGCATAACGATCGAGGATCACTTCCAGACCGACGACGACCTGAATAAGGTTTGGTCCTCGGCGCCGCTTCCCATCAGCGGCGCAGCCGATCCCGGATATGACAATTTCTGGGCTTCGTCCGTATTCACCGACTGGGACGGTTCCGTAAAATACGATTCGTATCTTTATGACGGTATCATGGACGGGAGCGACGAGCACAAGGACCTCTATTGGGGCCCCGACGCAGTTGGGGAGGCAGAAAAAGGCACCGTTCCGTCGTGGTATGTGGATTTGGGAACCGGATGTCAGGGCATTACGCTCACCTACTGGAACAAATTCGGAGGCAAAGGCGGCCAGAAGCTCCGCACGATGAATATCTATGGAAGCAATGCTCCGGAGGACTATCGGGGCGGCAACGAAAGCTGGACGCTGATCACGACTTTCACTTCCGACCGGACGAAACCTACGGAAGACGCCGGAGCCGAGGTCACGACCGGGCGGATCGAATTCGACAAGGGAAATGCGACCTACCGGTATGTGAAATGCGAGATCACCTCCCGGGTGAACGCCGACGGCAATGTGGTCGAGGATTCCGATGTGAATGTTGCCGAAGTGCAGATAACCGTGTGGTCCTGTAAATAGGAATGTTTCGGCCCGGCTTGACGGCCGGGCCGTATTTTATGTAAAAATCAATTGGACATGAATGAACGATTGTTGCCGGGACGTATCCGTTCGGGCTGGGGAGTCTCTATTCTTTTTCTTTGTTTAATGGCCCTTTCCGGGTGCTGTTCACACGAAGCGATTCGGGTGAATCTCATTCCGCGCCCGGCGGAAATGGAGGTGCTGTCCGGGTATTTTCAGCCGGGAAACACGACGGTGGACGACTTCACGACCGTAGTTGTGGACAATTCCCGGATGGATGCGCTGGGACGGGAGGGATACGAACTTACGGTCGATCGCTCGTCGGTGAGACTCACGGCCGCCACCCAGACCGGCATTTTCTATGGGAAACGGACGCTGGAACAGTTGATGACCGACAAGGGTATTCCTTGCGTAAGGGTCAGCGACCGGCCCCGGTTTGCCTACCGGGGCATGCACATGGATGTATCGCGGCATTTCTTTCCGAAAAGTCAGGTGCTGAAGATGCTGGACGAAATGGCCCGCTACAAACTCAACGTATTCCATTTCCATCTGACCGATAACGGTGGTTGGCGCATCCGGATCGACAAATATCCGCAGCTCACCGCCGAAGGGGCATTCCGCACGCAGCGGGATTGGTATGCATGGTGGGACCGGAACGACCGTCGCTATCTTCCCGAGGGAACTCCGGGCGCTTACGGCGGATATTTCACCAAAGAGGACATCCGTGAGATCGTGACCTACGCCGCCGAGCGGCACATTACGGTCATTCCCGAGATCGAATTCCCGGCGCATTCCGACGCCGTGTTCATCGGCTATCCGGAGTTGTGCTGTACGGGCAAACCTTATACGACGGGAGAATTTTGTGTCGGCAACGAACAGGTATATACTTTTATGGAGGATGTGCTTACCGAAGTTATGGAGCTTTTCCCTTCGAAATACATCCATATCGGAGGCGACGAGGCCCGGAAAGTCGCCTGGGCGACCTGTCCGAAATGCCAGGCCCTGATCGAGCGGGAGAGACTTGACGGGATACAGGGACTCCAACCCTATATGATCGCCCGTATCCAGGATTTTCTCGCTTCGAAAGGGCGGGTTATGGTCGGCTGGGATGAAATACTGCACAACGAACTGCATTCCGAAACCTTGGTTATGTCGTATCGTGGACAGAAAGGGGCTATCGAAGCCGCTAATCGGGGCAATTATGCCGTAATGACACCCGGTGAAGTGCTCTATTTCGACTGGTATCAGGCCGATCCTTCCACTCAGCCGCGTGCCATGTACGGATATTCTCCCATTAAAAAGATGTACGCTTTCGAGCCGGTGCCGGCTGATCCGGAATCGGCGGCCCGCAACGAGTCGATCATCCGGGCCGAATTCGTGGACCCTGCGGCCGTGGAGCCGATCCGGGCGGATCGCGCCGACCGCATCGTCGGTGTGCAGGGATGTACGTGGGCTGAATATATCGAAGATGAAGAGCAACAGGAATACATGATCTTTCCGCGTCTGCTGGCTGTGGCAGAATTGGCATGGACACCGCAGGAGAAGCGCGAATGGAGCGATTTCAAAGTCCGGATGAACTCCCATATCCCACTGTTGCAGCAACGGGGGCTAAATACTTTTACGCTGAGCGACGAAGTTGAGATCACGACTCGCATTCGTTCCGGAAATAGAGCGGTTGAGGTGACTCTCGACTGTGAGAAATATCCCGCAGAGATTCGCTACACGTTAGACGGAACCCCGCCGACGCCCGACGCTTCGCTTTACGAAGCTCCTTTTACCGTGACCGATTCGACGGTGGTCCGGGCCGCCGTATGTCGGGATGGAGTGATTCGAAGTCCTGAACGGAAACAATTGGTTACTCTCGCCGCGGAGATCGACAACTATTATCCGTTCGATGTGCCGGAAATCTGGAAAGAATATTTCGATTAATCGTTCCATCGACTATTGTGCGTTATCGCCTTTTCTTTCTGGGCGGCAGACTGTGCGCAGCCTTGAAACGGAGTCGGACGTGGCTGACTTTGGGTTGATTCGGGAAAAGGTCCGGGTGGAGGGAATAACAGACAGCCCTTTTATTTTCGGCCTTCGGATTTTTCCCGTATGCCCTGGCGCGGACGAATATGCCGTTGGGTCGCTCCTGTTCCGAAAGATCGTCTTCATTTCGCAAACAGAAACGACATCGTAATTGACGTTCCGGAGGGGGCAATGCCCGATAAACACACCGGTCGATAACCGATTCGTCATAGATCGCCCCGGAGATTTGCTAGTTTTCAAAATCAAAGATCCCCGGGGCTTATCGTACGATTCAGAAGCGATCGATATTTATGTGAACGGTTCAACATCGCATATAATCGGCTTATCTATCAGGTTCAATCTATTTAGAGACGGGAGAACCAAATATTTAAAGTCATACGCTCTATATTAGTGTACAAGCGTTTGTCAATGTGTTTATGTTCCTCAATATTCCGGAACGATAACCCATATCCTCCGAGATAGTTTTGTTGTTCACGATCATTTGATGGAATATAACCATTGGAGGACTGTCTATTTATCATGGTGAAGTCATTCTAAATAAATTATCCAATTTGAAAAATCGGGACATTTTATTAAATTTGTATTCAATAACAGGAGTTGTTTGACAAGATGGAACGCAGATGCGAACAAATGCATACGACTGTTTCCTAACCATTACCTGCTATATGCAAATAGAGTCATAACTTTTTAAGTTACAACTCTATCTAAAAATGAATGGATAATACCTGAGTACGATCCATCCGCCTCGTTTTTCACGATGCGCGAAATTCGTTCGTTTGAAATCGAAAAACGGTTGGTTACCGGTTCAGCCACTCGCGGAAGTCGGGCACGCGGTCGGTGCTGACGAACGCCTCCTCGCCTTCGGCGAGGGGCGGGTTGAGCAGGACCTTGATGCGGCTTCCCGAATAACGGATCATCTCCCGGATGGCGTCGAACGAGACGATGAAACGGCGGTTGATGCGGAAAAAAAGGTTCGGCGGCAGTTTCTCGCCCACGTCGGTCAGCGAACGGTCGAGGATGTAGTCTTTTCCGTCGTGCGTCATCAGGTGGAGATACTTGCCGTCAGCCATGAAATAGGCGATCTCCGCCGTGGTGACGGATCGCATCCGGGCGCCCATGTGCACCAGGAACCGTTCCTGGTATACCGGAGGCGTCTGCATCGGGGCGCCGTGCTCCGCAGACGCGATTCCCCCCCCCGACAGAAGTCCCAGCTTATCTATGGCCCGCCGGAGGTCGTCCAGACCGAAGGGTTTCAGCAGGTAGTCGATGCCCTTGTTTTCGAAGGCTTTCAGCGCATAGGAATCGTACGCCGTGATGAAGATGACCGGCACGGTGATATCGGCGCGTTCGAAGATGTCGAATCCGCTGCCGTCTTCGAGGTGAATGTCCATGAAGATCAGGTCGTGTTCGACACGGCCCACCGTTTCGGCGGCTTCGGCGACCGACGAAGCCGTGGCTACGACTTCGATGTACGGGGCCACCTCGGCCAGCGACGTGCGCAGTTCGGCAGCCGACAACGGTTCGTCTTCGATGATGATGGCTTTCATGACGTGTAAAATTACAAAAAAAACAGTCCGGTGCAAAAACCAGACTGTTTTTTTGCTGCGGACCCCGATATGCGAGTCCCTTCCCGTTTAGTCGTTCAGATGGGGGTTGTTGTTGACGGCCGACTGCGGGAACGGCAGCGTGTAACGCGAGTCGTTCTCGGTAAGCGTGTAGGTCGAACCGTTGTGGGTCTTGGTGATGGACGGACGCGTCGTGCGGCGCAGGTCCATCCAGCGGTGTCCTTCCATCAGCAGTTCGCGGGCCCGTTCGTCGGCAACCTCCGCACGCAGCTGTTCGGCGTTCATTGCCTCGACGGCTGTTTCTTTGGCGGCGTATCCCTCGGGCGTGAGCCGCTTTTTTTGCAGATCGAGCAGGTATTTTTTTGCATTGTTCAGCTCCGAGGGGAGATACGATCCGGCTTCGGCGGCGATGAGATACATCTCGGCGATACGGATCGACACGCGGTCGCCCGTCGCCCGGTTGACACCGTATCCCACCAACGTCGGAGTCCAGGTTTCATCGTAGACGTTCACCGCTTTGAGATAGGCGCGGCGTTTGTCCGTCGTTTCGTCGATCAGATTCAGAATCTTCTCCGAAATTACGCAGGCGGCGATCAGGTCTCCGCTGCTGAAGCTGAACGGACGCTCCCATGCCAGAATGGCTTCTTCCGAGGTCGCTTTCCACGGCAGGGCATTGGTTTCCACCGCGGCATTGAAATCCACCAGGTTGTATTTCGGCAGCAGGCTTTTCGCCGAGTCGTATGCTGCCTGCCAGTTGCGCATATAAAGCATGACACGGGCTTTGAAACCCATGAGCGCATCGGCCGAGAAGCGGTAATTGCGGGTCGCGTCGGGCTGTTTCTCGACGGTCATCAGCCGCTCGGCGTTTTCGATGTCTTCCACGATCTGCTCGTATATGGCAGCCACGTTGCTCGGGCGGTATATCTGTTCGATGTCGATGGTGGTCGAAAGGGGAGCGGTGCGGTCCGTGGCAGCGGTTTCCGGATCGTAGGGCTTGCCGTACAGGTTCGTCAGATCGAAATGCGCATAAGCCCGCAGGGCATAAGCCTCGCCGAGGATCTGCTCCTTGGAGTCCGAGGCATCGGTGTCGGCATCGGAATCCATCACCCCGTCGATCACGGCGTTGGCGTAGAATATCGTGCGATAGTATTCCTGATAGGGATACTCCCGCATTTGGCTTCCGTACTGCCAGGTATAGTTGTACGAAAGCGCTATGGCATCCGAAGCCGTATAGAACTTGCCTTCGACGAAAACTCCGATTTCATCCGACAACAATCCCGTGAAGGTTTTCGAGTTGTAGAACGGAAAACTTTGGTAACCCTCTGTGAGCAGGGCGCGGAACTCCGAGGTCTTGTGGGGAATTACCTTGCCGACGGGTTCGATTTCCAGATAGTCGCACGAGGCGAACCCCATTGCGGCGAGCAGTATGTATATTGTTTTTTTCATGTTCGGAACGTGTTAGAAGGTGATGTTGAGACCGACCGAGTAGGTGCGTGCCATCGGTTGCGAGTAGATGCTTCCGTAGGACTCCGGATCGAAATATCCGTCGTAGTTCGAGGCGATGACGAACGGGTTGCGGGCCTCGAAATGAACGCGGAGTCCGGCCATGTGGAGTTTGCGGGTGATCTTCTCCGGGAAGGCGTATCCCAGCCGGATGCTGTTCACACGGAAATAGTTGATTTTCTTGTACCAGATGTCGAGCGTGTTGAAGATGCTGCTGCTGCTCCACTGGTTGGACTGCTCCAATATCCAGTTATAGACGCGGTAGGGGTCCGGATTGTCATCCCAGTCGCCCCAGGCCGTAGCGTCGGCTTGCAGTCCGCCGGTGAGTGCGGGATAGACTCCCGAGACGTTCTCCGGCGACCATACTTTGTTCATCTCGGTCGTGTAGTTCTGTCCGGGACTGGTTTGCGTCGGGGAGTAGAACGGAGTGCGCGACACGAGCTGGCCGAATACGAAATTGCACGAAACGGCCAGGTCGAATCCCTTGAAGAAGAACCGGTTGTTGAAACCTCCCGTTATGTCGGGATTGAACGATCCGATATAGGAGAAGCGGTCGCGGACAGCCGCGCGCGACTGGTTCATCTGGGGTTTGTATTCGTAGAATCCGATGCCCCATTCGTCGATGGCCTCGACGCGGAAATCCACGAACTCCTGGAGGCTGACCTTCTGTCCGTCCTTCCAGAACATCGGAATGCCATATTCGTCGAGCCCGGCGGTTTTGAGGGCGAATACGGCGCTCGAGGAGTGCCCTTGCTTCGTGGGCAGCCAGCTGTTGTCGTCGATGAGTATCTTGTCCACCTTGTCGGTGTTATGTGCGATGTTGAACGAGGTTTCCCAGCGGAAATTGCGCGTGCGGACATTCACCGTATTGAGTGTGAACTCGATACCCTTGCTCGACATTTCTCCGTAGTTGCTCGACGTGGAGGTAAAGCCCGTTTCCGAAGGGATCGTGCGGGTCGTGATCAGGTCCTTGCTGCGGCGGCCGTATATCTCGAACGTAAATCCGATGCGGTTTTCGAGGGCCGCGAAATCGAGGGCTGCATTCCACGTGTAGGTGGTCTCCCAGCGCAGGTTCTGGTTGGGCGGCGACGTGACGTTGATACTTTCCTCGATGCCTCCGCCGATCGTTCGCGTGCTCCATGTTCCGAGAATGTAGGGCGATGTCGAGCGGTCGATGTTGCCCTGTGCTCCGTAGGAAGCCCTCAGCCGCAGATTGTCGAGCCATTTGGCATCGCGCAGGAACTTTTCGCGGTTGACGCTCCACGCACCCGAGATCGACCACATGGGGTTGAACTTGTACTTGGGATCGACGCCGAAGAGGTTCGTGCCGTCGTAGCGCATCGAGCCGAAGATTGTGTAGCGGTTGTCATAGGTGTACGATCCGGTGAAGAAGTACGAGAGATAGCGGTTTTCGTAGAACGATTTTTCGTACTGTTTGAAATACTTGTTGTTGGCCAGGTCCTTGCCGTCGTCGCCGGCCGGTACGGTCATCGGTTTGGTGACCATCGTCTTGTGGTCGTAGCCGAAGCCTTTGGTGTGAACGGTGGTGTTGGTCGTTCCGCGCATCTCCATACCGGCCATCAGGTCTATCTCGTGCCGTTGGGCGAAGTTGCCGGAGTATTCGGCCTGCGCTTTCCAGGTGTACTGCGACATATCGCTGTTCCAGTTCTGGATGATACCTCCCTTGGGCATATACGTAACGCCGTCCACACGCGATTGGAGCGCGTATTTACGGGTGAAATAGGTGTTTTCCTGGGCCATTTTCTCGGTCATCGAGTTATCGACCTGCAAGCCGAACTGGGTGAAGATGCGCAGTCCCTTCACCGGTTGGTAGTCGAGATCGAAGATGGTCTTCATCGACCGCGTTTTGAGCATATACTCCGTGCGGGCCCGCTCTTCGAGGAAATTGAAGTCCAGCACATTGTCGTTATTGCCCTGATATACGCTCATGTCGGGGTCGTAGACATAGCTGCCGTCGGGATTGTAGGCGTTCAGATAGGGGTTCACCGTGCGGGTGTACTGCGAAGGGTTGGTGAAAACGTCCGTATCCGAGAGGTAGGAGCTGTTTTTGTTCTGTCCTACGAACACCGAGGCGCCGAAGCGCAGGTTTTTCAGCAGGTCGTAGTCGGTTTTCATCGTGAGATTCAGACGCTCGAATCCCGTTCCGACGGTTGTTCCCTGTTCGTCGTAGTAGCCGCCCGAGAAATAGTAGCTGGCCTTGTTGCCGCCGCCCGAGATGCTGAAGCTGTACTGCTGGTTGAGCGCCACCTGATAAATCTCCTTGCCCCAGTCGGTGCCGTCCTTGCGCAGGGCATTGATGGCGGCCTGCGTTTCGGGCGTAAGCGCTGCGAAGCCGCCTTCTCGAAGCGCAGCCCGTTCGTCGGCCTGGTCCAGAATGCGGGCTACGCCGCCCATGTTTTGCCGGTAGTTGAGCCGTCCGTTGGCGGCCAGTGCCAATTCGAGATCGACCTTCTGCGAGGCGTTCATCAGGTTCAGTTTGTCGAGGTTGGGACGGTCGGTCACGAAGAGCGACGCCGAAACGTTGACGCGCGTGGCCTGGTTGCGGCGGCCTTTCTTGGTGGTGATGATGATGACGCCGTTGGCTGCGCGGGCTCCGTAGATGGCCGTCGCCGCGGCGTCTTTCAGCACGGTGATGTCCTCGATGTCGGCCGGGTTGAGACCCGCGATCGACATGTTGTAGAGATTATCGACGTTCTCTTTCGACGACCAGTCCGAGGGGATGTCGTTGCCTTCGAGCGGCATGCCGTCCAGCACCCACAGCGGGTCGGTGTTGCCGTTCAGCGTCACCGTACTGCGGATCTTGACCTTGCTGGCTCCGCCCGGGGCGCCCGTCGTGGGGGTCGAGGTCAGACCTGCGATCGAGCCCGAGAGCATTTCATCGACGCTCGCCACGCCGTCGCGGGCGATGTC
>CDZH01069864.1_pt1 | contig 11466 bp, 8 predicted proteins | sample 557721 | NCBI WGS metagenome assembly CDZH01 (sample SAMEA3182062, study PRJEB8094) | gut metagenome | biome: human; feature: gut; material: Stool; isolation source: human stools | place: Canada | collected 2013-01-14
CTTTCCGGCGGGCAGCGGCAGGCCGTGGCCCTGGCCCGTGCGCTGGTCCGCGATCCTGAAGTGCTGATCCTGGACGAGCCCACCAGCAATATGGACACGGACTCCGAGCTGCGCCTGCAGCAGCGCCTGGCGGCTGCCTCGCAGGGACGGACCCTGATTCTTGTGACCCATCGGCTGAGCATGCTGCGCATGGTGGACAAGCTGGTTGTCATGGAGAACGGCAGGTTGAGGATGTTTGGACCGCGCGATGCCATTTTGAAGCGTCTGCGCGACAGCGCCGCCGCAGCCCGGAAGCCTGCCCCGGCAAAGGGCAGGGAGGCTTCCGGGGCAACATCTGCCGTGAAGGAGGGGAAGGATGGACGCCCATAAGCCGGATCCCGCGGCGCAGGCCGGCGAACGGCCCGGCACGAGGCCACCGGAAGATATATTCTCGGCTTTGCCCCCGGAGGCTTCCGCACCTGACGGGCCGGACGGGAAACGCTCTTGGCCCGCACGCATCTGGCAGGTGCTCCGCCTGATTTTCATCGGGGATGCCGAGCACGAACAGCGTCCTGCCACCGGCATGGCAGAACGCCTGCGCGAGAATTTCAGCCAGGCGTCGTCGGCCGGTGCCAGACCCATGACGCGCAAGGAGCTGTTCGCGGCCCTGGATGCCCCCCTGCACGGGCTGATGCCGGATGACATCAATTATGCCGGCGAGGTGGACGCGGCCCTTTCCCGCCGGCCTGCCTTCACGGCCCGCGCCCTGTCCGTGGCGGTGGCCCTGCTCATGGCGGCGCTGCTCCTCTGGGCGGGCTGGGCCCCCATCGACGAAGTGACCCATGCCGAAGGTTCCGTGGTGGGTTCCCGGCGCACGCAGTCGGTCTCCAACCTGGAAGGCGGCATCCTGCAGGCCGTGCTCGTCCGGGAGGGCGAGATCGTGGAAAAAGGGCAGGCCGTGGCCCAGCTGGAAAACGTCATGGCCGAAAGTTCGTACAGGGATGCCCTGTACAAGCTGGTGGAACACCGTCTGGCCATCCTGCGCCTGGAGGCCATGCTGCGCGACGAGGAACCGGTCTTCCCCGGCGACCTGCGGGCCTTCCTCAGGGAGATACTGGGGGAAGAGCCCGACAGCGCGCTTGTGGAGCGCACCCGCCAGATCGTGGAGGACCAGCTGAATACCTGGAGGGCCCAGAGCTCGAAGCTGCAGGCCGAACTTTCCATGCTGGAGGCCCAGTATGCCCAGCGCCAGAGCGAGGTGGCGGAGCAGCTGGCACGCAAGAAACAGCTGGACGGCAGCCTTGTGCTGGAGACGGAACAGCGGGATACGGCCAAGCGCCTGTTGCTGCGCAACAATTATTCCCGCATGGATTATCTGGGGCTGGAGCAGAAGATCATCCAGACCCAGGGCGAGATCGACATGCTGGCCGCATCCATCCCCAAGGCACAGGCCATGATGGAGGAGGCCCGGCAGCGCATCGGCAGCCGGGTGGCCGAGGAACAGCTGGCCATCAGCCAGGAGATCAACAAACGGCGCACGGAGCTGGGTTCGGTGCGGGAATCCCTGACCGCCGGCGGCGACCGCGTGACGCGCACCGAAGTGCGCAGCCCCGTGCGGGGCAGTGTCAAGCAGATACTGGTCAATACGGTGGGCGGGGTCGTCAAGCCGGGCGAGGCCATCATGGACATCGTGCCCATGGACGAGAGCCTCCTGGTGGAGGTGCGCGTCCGCCCGCAGGACGTGGCCTTTTTGCGTCCCGGCCAGGACGTGATGATCAAGGTCTCGGCCTATGATTTCTCCATCTACGGCGGTCTGCCCGGCAAGCTGGAATCCATCAGCGCGGACACCATCGAAGACAAGAAGGGCGATTTTTATTACCTTGTCAAAGTCCGTACCAAGGAGACGGCCATACGCCATAATGACGAGATCCTGCCCATCATCCCGGGCATGATCGTGGTGGCCGACATCATCATCGGCAAGAAAACAGTACTCGACTATATCCTCAAACCTGTGATGAAAGCCAGGCAAAACGCGCTGACAGAGCGCTGATCCCTGCCGTGCGGAGATCCTATGCGGAATCCTGAACGTGTGTCACTGCTGCCCCTGCTGACGGGACTGGTCCTGCTGCTCGCCCTGACGCTCATCGGGAGCATGCGCTTCAACAGCGCGGAGCAGCGCGAGATCCTCGACAGGACAGGAAACCAGCTGTCAGCCCATGCGTCCACAGCGGCGGCCATGGTGACGGTCTGGACCGGCGTCCAGCGCGATGCCGTGGCGGAGATGGCCCGCTATGACATGCTGCGCCTGCTGGCGTCGGAGATAGCGGAAACGGACCTTCCCGCGGCCCTGCTGCGCGAACTGGGGGAGAGCCCCTGGACAGGGCAGGAGCACGGGCGGCACAGCGGCCTTGATGCCCGGGACCGTCAGGCCCTGCGGGACATCTCGCCCCACGCCGCGCTCATTTACCGCAAATTTGCCGAATTCGTGTCCCGGCACGACGTTGCCGGGGCGGCGCTTCTGGACCGGACCTTGGAACCGGTCATCCTTGTGGGGCAGGGATGGCAGGCGGAGACCAGGACGCTGCTGAAACAGCGCCGGAGCGAGGGCCTGCTGTCCGGGGATGGCATGCTGCCCGTCCGGCTCCAGGGCGAACGCCTGCTGGTGGATTTTTACTGTCCGGTGACGGCGCCGGGCTATGTTTCGGCCGATGGCTCGCCCCAGGGCATCCTGCTGGTCTCCTGTGACATCGGCAGGCTCCTGGAGGGGATAGGCCAGCCCTCCGGGATGGGCTATCTGGGCCTGCTGCTGGAGACCGGTGGCGGGCTGGTCCAGGCCATCGGCATGGGCGAGCGGCCGAGCCTCAACCAGGTGACCCTGCCCGCGGGCTTCGGCCAGGACATGACGCCCCGGGACATGGTGCTGCCCGCCATTGCCGGGACCAGGGACTGCCTCGTGGTCGGCCAGCCCGTGCCGGGGACGTCCTGGTATGCGGCCGTGGCCTGCCGGGCGGACAGCGTCCGTCAGGAACAGGACGACAGGGCCCGGCGGGTCTGGACCGTGGCCGGGCTGCTGTTCCTTTGTCTGGCCGGGGTCCTGGTCTGGTCCTATTGGTGGCTCGGCATCCGCCGGGAGCGGGGCGAGGTCCGGGAGCTGAAAGACCTGTACGCGACCATGTCCCGGCAGCGCTGCCTGCTGGACACGGTCCTGCGGGCCATGCATTCGGCGCTGGCCCTGGTGGATGGTGAGGGGCGCATCGTCTATGCCAATACGGAGTTCGCCCGTCTTGCCCGCTGCCAGGGGGAGGTGCTCCACCTCATGCAGGTGAGGCATCTGCCGGACTATCTGGCCCGGAGCCTGGAGCGTCATGTGGAGTTCGTCTGGCGGACAGGGACGGAATTTTCCGATCAGGAAGACATGATGGTCGAAGGCCAGCTGGTGCACCTCAATGTGCAGTGCCTGCCCTTTGGAGCGGAAGACGGCGCGCCAGGGAGCGTCGTGGTGGTCTACCGGGACATCACGGCCCATGTGGAGGCGGAACAGCGCCTTGCCACCATGCTGCGCCAGACCGTCGAAGCCTTCACGCATGCTGTGGAAGCGGTGGACCCCTACTTGAAGGGACAGTCCGGGCTGACCGGCGAGCTCGCCTATCATCTGGCGGCCTGGCTGGGCAAGGACGATCCGGCGCTGGAGTCCACGCTGCGCACGGCGGCCAGCCTGTCCCAGGTGGGCATGATCCGCCTGCCGCACGAGCTGCTGACCAAGGCCGGTCCCCTGACGCCCGAGGAACGCCTCCAGATGGAAAAACATGTGGAGTATGCCGTGGAAGCCCTGCGGGGCATAGATTTCGGCCTGCCTGTCCTGGAGACCATCGAGCAGATGCACGAGCGCATGGACGGCTCCGGCTACCCCCGTAAGCTGCAGGGCGGGGCCATCTGTCTGCCGGCCCGCATCCTGGCCGTGGCCAATACCTTCTGTGCCCTGATGCGTCCGCGCTCCTACCGGCGCCGTCATGATGAACCGGCGGCCCTGGCCATTTTGCGGGAGCGCCCCTTCAAATATGACCAGCAGGTGGTGGATGCGCTGGCGGCGTTCCTGCAAAGCGCGCAGGGCAAGGAATTCGTCCAGACATTGCAGCAGTGACAAATAAAGGGCGGTGCCTGTTCCGGTGCGGGAAGGGCACCGCCCTGTGGTCGTGCGCCGGGCGGTCTGGATGCCTCAGGGCATCCAGAGGTCCACCCCCTCCAGAGGATGTGCGGCACGCCAGCGGCGCAGCCCTTCCAGCGTGCGCACGCCCCCTTCCAGGACAGCCCGGTAATATTCCACCCCGTGGATGCCCTCGTTTTCCGGCGTCTCATATTTGAGGCGGAGGATGGTGTCCCGCGTTCCGTCGTCCAGGCGCCGGCAAAGACGGTCGGCAAAGCGTTCGAAAAAGCCGTCGAACGTCGAACCGCTCTCCATGTGGATGATGTCGATCTGCCAGGGGGCGCCGCCGGGGCTTTGCCAGATGCCATGCCATTCCAGACAGCGTTCCTTTGTCCTGCTGCCGTCCACGAAGTGCAGGCTGTTCAGGTGCGGCGAGCGGGCCAGGGCCGCCATGACGCGGAAGCTGAGGTCATGGTCCAGGACCGGCGTGTAGACATGGAAGTCGATGTCCCTGTGCCGGACCAGAAGATTTGTCCTGAACGAGCCTACGGTATTGACCACGGCGCCTGCGCGGCGCCAGTGTCCCCCGATATCCAGCTCTTCCGCAATGTGTCGGGCTTCTGCCTGCGCCATGCGGGCCATTTCCTGCCAGGGGGTGGCGTCATCCATGCGGGCCTCCTTGTGTGGTGCCGGTCTGTCTTCAGAAAAGAAAGCCCTTTCTCTTTGACATGTTGGGCACCTTTTTTTATGGAAAAAAACGACAAAATTTTCCACCCCGAAGCTGGAAAAAAGGCTCATGCCGGCGTGTGACGGACAGAGGACGTGCCGTCCCGGCCGGGCATGATGCGATATTGCGGAGAGACTTATGGATATTCGTCACACGGCGACAACCTGCCCGTACTGCGGCTGCGGTTGCGGCCTGACCCTGGAAACTGCGGAAGGACGCATTCAGCGTTCCGTGCCCACGCCCGACAGCCCGGTCAACCGGGGTAAGCTCTGCGTCAAGGGCTGGAACGTGCATGAATTCATACAGCACCCTGACCGTCTGAAAACGCCCCTGCTGCGGACGGGGCAGGGCTGGCAGCCCCTGGACTGGGAAAGCGCCCTGGACCATGCCGCCCGTGAGCTGGCCCGCATCCGCGACCAGTATGGCCCTGACAGCATCGGCGTGCTGACCTCCGCCCGCTGCACCAACGAAGAGAATTACCTGCTGCAGAAGCTCACCCGTTGCGCGCTGGGGACCAACAACATCGATCACTGCGCCCGTCTCTGACACGGCCCCACTGTGGCAGGTCTTGCCACTTCGTTCGGCAGCGGCGCCATGACCAACTCGTTCGACGAGCTGGCGCGGGCAGGCTGCCTGTTTGTGATCGGTTCCAACACCACGGTCGCCCATCCCATGGTGGGCATGCGGCTCATGCGCTGCCAGCGCGAGGGCGGCAGGCTCATCGTGGCCGATCCCCGCCGGACGGATCTCGCCCGTCTGGCGGACGTGCACCTGCGTCTGCGGCCGGGGACGGACGTGCCGCTGGTCAACGGCCTGATGCACATCATTTACGAAAACGGCTGGCACGATGCGGCCTTTATCGCGGAGCGCACGGAGAATTTCGACGAGCTGCGTGAAAGCCTGCGTGCATGGACGCCCGAGAAGACCGAAGAAGTCACCGGCGTGCCGCGTGAGCTCCTGTTCCGGGCTGCGGAACTCTATGCCCGCTCGGAGACCAGCGCCATCGTCTACTGCCTGGGCATCACCCAGCACCGCTGCGGCGTGAACAATGTCCGTTCCCTGGCCAACCTGTCCATGCTTTGCGGCCAGATCGGCCGTCCCTGCACGGGCGTGAACCCGCTGCGTGGCCAGAACAACGTGCAGGGCGCCTGCGACATGGGCGGGCTGCCCAACTACTATCCCGGCTACCAGTTCGTGGATGACGAGGCGGTCCGTCTGAAGTTCGAGGCGGCCTGGGGGCGCCCCCTGTCGCCCGCCCGCGGTCTGACGGCCATGGAGATGATGCACGGCCTGCAGGAGGGCAGGCTCAAGGCCATGATCATCATGGGCGAGAATCCCGTGGTCAGCGACCCGGATTCCGGCCATGTGGTGAAGGCCCTGTCGTCGGCGGAGTTCCTGCTCTGTATCGACATTTTCCCCACGCCGACCACGGAACTGGCGCATATGGTCCTGCCCGGCGCTTCCTTCGCCGAGACCGACGGCACCTTCACCAATTCCGAGCGCCGTGTGCAGCGCGTACGTCAGGCCATCCCGCCCATGGCGGGGCGGACCAACGGCCAGATCATCCAGGCCCTGTCCCGGCGGCTGGGCTATGACATGCACCATGCCTCGGCTTCCGAGGTCTTTGACGAGATCTGTTCCCTGGCGCCCAGCATGGGCGGCATGAGCTATGCCCGTCTGGAAGGAGAGGGGCTGTGCTGGCCCTGTCCCACGCCCGGCCATCCCGGCACGCCCATCCTGCATCTGGGGCGCTTCACCCGCGGCAAGGGACTTTTTGCCGCCATTCCGCATGTGCCCCCGGCGGAACTGCCGGACGAGGAATACCCCCTCCTGCTCAGTACCGGCATGCGCCATGCCCACTACCTGACCGGGACCATGACGCGCCGCTGCGCCATGCTGGAGCGTGAACTGCCCGAACTGGTGACGGACATCAATCCCGCTGATGCCCGCAGGCTGGAGATCCGCGAGGGCGCCCGTCTGCGCATGGTCAGCCGTCGCGGCGCCGTGGTCTCGCGCATGCACATCACGGACGATGTGCCTGAGGGGCTGGTCTTTGCCCCCCTGCATTTTGCCGAAGCCATGGTCAATCTGCTGACCTGCACCGCCCTGGACCCGGTCAGCAAAACCCCTGAATACAAAATCAGTGCCGTCAGGCTGGAGAGGGTCTGAGCCATGCCCGCATACTATACCATGAATCCGGCGGATCTGCCCGCCCTGCTGACCGCCTGGCAGTCAGGCTCCCGTGTCCTGTGCCCCTGCAGGGAGCAGGACGGGACCACGCGCCTGGAGAGCTTTGCCCCGGACAAGGGCCTGTGCCTCGAGTATGCCAATCTTGCCATGCCGCCGGTGGATGTCCTGAACGGGTATCAGGACGTGCTGTTCCGCTGGGAAGGCAACGAACGTACCTATGTAGCCGAGCCCGGGGCGGAATCCATGGCCCCGACGGTCATTTTCGGCATGCGTCCCTGCGATGTGGCCGCCCTGGAATATCTGGATGATTTCTATCTGGGCGAGTACAGGGACATCAATTATTCCCTGCGGCGTGAAGCCGTCACCATCGTGGGCATGAACTGCCGCACGCCCGGCAAAAGCTGTTTTTGCGCGGCCACGGGCACAGGTCCTTTCGCCCGCAGCGGCTTCGACCTGATGCTGACGCTGGATGGCGGTCTGTGCTGGGTGGAATGCGCCACAGACAAGGGCGAGAACCTTGTGGGGCAGGCCCTGGTCTTTTTCCGGCCCGTGACCGAAGCGGCCCTGCGTGCCCGTCTGGACGAGCTGGAAAAGGACTGTCGCGAGGCCTTTCAGGAGCTGCCAGACCTCTCGCAGATCCGCACGGCCCTGCTGCAGGGCTTTGACCATCCGGTGTGGGAAGCGATCACGCCCACCTGCATACGCTGCACGGGCTGCACGGCCGTCTGCCCGACCTGCACCTGTTTCCAGTTCAATGAAGAACGCCTGGATGCCCGATCCGGCCGCCGTGTCCGCGTCAAGGATTCCTGCCAGACGGCGGGCTTCACGCGCAATGCCGGCTGGCACAACCCGCGCAGCAAGGCTGCCGCCGTGCGTCACCGCATCATGGACAAGCTGGTCTACATCCAGGACCGCTTCGGCAAAAAAGGTTGCGTGGGCTGCGGGCGCTGCATTGACGTCTGCCCGGCGGGCATCGACATCCGCAAGATAGCCGCTACCGTGGTGCGGGACTGCCCGCCCGAGGGGCAGCGCAAACCCGTGCCGGTCTCCATCCCGGAACGGGCATCCACCCGTATCGATCCCCAGCTGTTCACTCCCTATCCCGCGCGCATCGTGGCCATCCATGACGAGACCCCGGACATCCGCCGCTATGTGGTCCGCTACATGGATGAACGCCTTGCCGAGACCTTCCGCCTGACGGGGCAGTTCTTCATGGTCACGGTCTTTGGCGTGGGGGAAGTGGCCCTGTCCATCCCCTTCGGGGATCAGCACGACGGCCAGTTCGAGTTCTGCGTCAAAAAGGTGGGCAAGGTGACGTCGGCCCTGGCCAGGCTCGACGTGGGGGATGTCATCGGCCTGCGCGGACCTTACGGCAAGGGCTTCCCCTACCGTTCCTTCGCCGGCCGTGACGTGCTGGTGGTGGGCTCCGGTGTGGGCCTGGCCCCTGTGCGGACCATCATCGTGCGTCTGCTCCAGGAGCGGGAACGCTATGGCCGTATCGCCATCATCGCCAGTGCCACGCGCTACGAGGGCCTGGTCTACAAGCAGGATCTGAAAGACTGGAGCAGGATCCCCGGCGTGACCGTGCAGTATGCCCTGGCCAGGCCCACGGATGCCGTCCAGGCCCATGTGGGCTACATCAATGACCTGCTGCCGGAACTGGATTTCGACTGGGCCAATGCCCGGGCCATCCTGTGTGCTTCGCCGCGCCGCATCAAGCTGGTGGCCCGTGACCTGCTGGGCCTCGGCATGAACGGCAGGGACATCTTCACCTCCCTGGAGACCCACATGCGCTGCGGTGTGGGCAAGTGCGGCCACTGCAAGGTAGGCGCGCACTACATGTGCCTGGACGGGCCCGTGTTCACCTATGAGGAAATGCTGCAGCTGCCGGAAGAATTCTAGGACCGGCGGAGAGCACACGAAGAAGGCGGGGACCCGATGTGTCCCCGCCTTCTTTTCGTATATGGCTTTGGCCTGCCGGATGTTGCAGATGCTCCCCCGCCATGCGGATGGTTTTGCTTTGCGGGAGAGCGGCGGAAGTGCGCCTGTATCCTCCGGCAGAGAGCCTCAGGAAAGGTGCGTATTCTTGGAAGAGGCACAATGGCGTGTTCCGTCAGACAGGGAACAGGCGCCGATGCGGGAAGGGACTGTGTCCCTGACGGTGTTGGGAAAGGTCTGTCCCGTATGGGCCGGTGTTGATTATTGCTTTCTGATGGTCAGCGTGGAGCCGATGGACGCACTGATGATGGCCGTGAGGGCCGCCCACTGGGCAAGGCTCAGCTGCTCGTCCAGGAAAAGGAAGCCGGAAAGGGCGGCAAGGGCCGGTTCCAGGCTCATGAGGATACTGAATGTGCGCGAGGGCAGGTTCTTGAGCGCGATGATCTCGACGCCGTAGGGCAGGGCAGAGGAAAAAATACCCAGGATCAGGGCCAGTGGCAGGACCGCGGGCCTGAACAGGTCCATCCCCGAGGAGAGCAGGCCCACGGGGAAAATGGCACAGCTGCCCACGAGCATGGCCAGGGCCACACAGGATTTGTCCAGGCTGCTGCCCGCTTTTTTGCCGAAGATGATATAGAGGGCCCAGCAGGCGCCGGAACACAGGGCAAGCACGGCGCCCAGCGGATCGATGCTGTCCGCGCTCTGACGCAGGGGCAGCAGGATGGCCAGGCCGGCCGCTGCCAGGATGACCCAGATGAAGTCCACGAGGCGGCGGGAAGAGAGCATGGCCACCGTCAGAGGACCGGTGAATTCCAGACCGACGGCGACTCCCAGCGGGATACGGCTCAGGGCCTCGTAAAAGCAAAGGTTCATGCTTGCCGTGGCCAGGCCGAAAACGGCGATGATTTTCCAGGCACTGCGGGGGATGGCTTTTTTCCAGGGGCGCATCACCACGAGCAGGATGGCGGAGGCCACCAGCAAACGCAGGGCCGTGGTACCGGCCGGGCCCACCAGGGGAAAGATGGTCTTGGCAAGCGAGGCACTGGCCTGGATGGAAGACATGGAGACCAGCAGGAGCAGGACAGAGACGAGGGGAGAGGTGGCGGAAATGTTCATGGAAGCTGTCCGGCAGCCCTGGTGGCGGCGGGGTGGAGAGGGAAAGATGCCTTGCCACACCGCAAGGGGAGGCGCACGCATGTTCCCCCCCTTGCAGGCGTCAGCGCCGTGTGGTGCTAGCTTTGCTGCTTCTGGTCAGCATCAGGAAGCAGGGCCGCCTCCCACATTTCCTGATAATACATGCAGGTACCGGGATTCCAGGCCGTAGCCGTGGCATGGTCGTAGCTTTCCGTGATGGGCCAGTCGGTATGGGGACGCAGGGCTTCCTCAAAGGAAGGGGCCTCCACGATGCCGTCATACTCCAGGTTCAGGGTATAGTTGGGGCCCTTGAGGTAACGCAGATGATAACGCGGCATGATAATGTCCTTTGTACGCAAGAGCCGGGAAGGGCGCAGGCCCTTCCCGGCATCCTTATTACGTGTTCAACAACCCGAGGTCTAGTGGGTGGTCATCACGAACTTGCTGATGAGGAACAGCACCACCAGCAGGGCCACACCCAGACCCCAGCTCCAGTGGATGAGCTTCATTTCCGTCTCATCCAGGGGCTCGTATTCCATCTTCTGGACTTCTTCGTGGAATTTGACTTCTTTGTCTTCCATCATTGTTCTCCTTTAAACTAGGCGCCAACCACAGGCGGGGTCATGCCATGGAAGAAGGCGTAGGAAATGAACAGGCCAACCCAGATGATGAAGCCGAACAGGCAGACGATGTACACGATGGCCAGGCGGCCGATGCCTTCTTCCATCAGCTTGCGGAAGTTGGAAACCATACCGATGCTGAAGAAGGTCATCAGGAAGAAGATGACGCGGAAGCCGTTCATGGCGCCGGACATGGCCTTGCCGACCTTGTGCAGTTCAGGCGTGCTCAGGCAGACGATGAGCAGGATCAGGAAAGTACCCAGGTAACCCAGCACGAAGCGGGGGAAGCGGTCCATGACGTCGCCCCAGGTCATGGTGCGGTCGCCGCGGGTCTTGTCGAACTTGGCCGTCCAGATGTAGGCCAGGACCAGAGCCCAGATACCGATGAACATGTCGATGAAGATCTTGACGGTGGTGGTCACCATCACGATCCAGCCGGGTTCCCATTCAGTGCCCAGACCGGCCATCTTGGCCAGAATCAGGGATTCGGTGATGGCACCGGAAGCGATGGCGCCACCGTCGGACTTCACGGCCAGGCCCATCCAGCCACCGGCCACCATGGGCTCGGAGTACAGGAAGTACTGGGCGATGAAGGGCAGGATCAGCATTTCAATGCAGGTGAACACAACGACCAGGGAAGAAACCATGATCGGAACCACCGGCCGGGCGCGGATGGCACCACCGGTGGCGATAGCGGCGGACACCCCGCAGATGGAGATACCGGAAGCCAGAGG
>CDZH01013960.1_pt1 | contig 11422 bp, 7 predicted proteins | sample 557721 | NCBI WGS metagenome assembly CDZH01 (sample SAMEA3182062, study PRJEB8094) | gut metagenome | biome: human; feature: gut; material: Stool; isolation source: human stools | place: Canada | collected 2013-01-14
GACTGACTGCAATAATTCTTGGATGAGAACGCATCCTCTATGCGACTACGGAAGAAGTAGAGTGCATTATCCAACTGATAATCAGCCAGGGTGTCGAAGACAGCAAGCATGGTTGGCGTCTGCATCTTCACTATCAGTTCCTTCCACAACTGCGGATTCTGCTTCAACTGTGTCTCAGCGCCCTGGAACCCATGCTTCTGAATCAGCGATTCTGCCACCTTGCAGAGCATGATGCAGGTCATCATTCTCATCGTGGTTGGACAGATACGGAAACGCTGGCGGGCTTTCACCTTGTCGTCATTTTTCATCGTCTCCAGTCTGATCTGTTCCAGCCATTTTCTACCCTTTTCCTCCAGCTTCGGCAGCACTACCTCACCCGACATCAGCGGCAGAAGATGAGCAATCTGAATGATGCGGTCGCGCTGACGTTCGTTCATTACATACATGTTGTCAGAAAGTGGAGTGAAGGTATTATCGGGCGTTTTTGCCACGATGATACGGCTCTGGAAACCATCCGTATAATTGCTTACCACTCGATAGAGCGCATCAGGCGTTCCACACATCACTACGTTCCATAACAGTCTGTCTATATGAACATTCACTGCATCTGCACTTCTTGCTTCACGCTCATAGCATGTTCCGTCGTAAGCCTGTCTCAACATGACTGAAAAGTCGCTCATCGCCGATTTCCACTTCTGCGCTACGGTGTCAGCTTCCGGAGTAAACGAGAAGGCGTGCTTGCCTTCTGTGTTAGCCAGTCGTTCAGCCAGATTCGCCACCGTATTGTTCAGTGTCAAGCATCTTACAGGCAGTTTCGGCTCTTCCGGCTGCTCCTTCTTGTTCTTGGCTGCACGTTTCTTGGCTCGCCATTCATCCTCCTTCTGCTGATACATTTTGTCCATTTCCTTCACTTCCGAAGTCCATGCGTCAATCACGGGGTCAATACTACCCTTGCCAGATGCAAAATCACCGGCGATGTAGGAGATGAGGTTCAGCGAGTTCATCTTGCCGTGAACGGAAACCTTCACGCCCGTTGCGAGCATTCCGATGGCAGGACAGATGGCAGTGATTACAGGCAGTGCCAGTGCCGGACCCACTGCGCTGATGGAATCCCGAATGCCTTGCGGCAACTTAGGCAGCGCATTATAATAGAACAGATCGTCCTTAGCGTTAGCCTCGTCCAGCGCATTTACCAGCGCCTCATTGTCAGCCGCCGAACCACCACCTGCATTTCCTTGCTTCATTCGTTCCTGACGGATGGCAGAGAGCACATCCTTCAGTCGCTTAGGCATTTGCGTGATTTTCTCGTTCAATGCCGAGTTGATGCAAGCCATCTTTTCCTGTTCTGGAAACCCATCGTAGCAGGGAATAATCTGAGCCAGCAGATTGCGGTCAAAACCACAGATGTGGCGCAGGTTCACAGCCAGCTCAAAGGTCAGCGTATTGCGGTTGGAGCGCATCGGCTCCTGCCCATCATTATACAGTTGCCACCACTTCTTAATGATTTCTCCATAAGGAATCCCAAGATAATTGTCCTGAGCAGCAGAAGCAGCTGAAGTAGCAGCAGTTGACGCAGTAGAAGAAGTTGAAGCAGCAGAAGTTGAAGCAGCAGAAGTTGAAGCAGCAGAAGATGAAATTCTCGAATTCTTAAATTCTTGACTCTTTAAAGCCCCCTGAGAATTCTGGATTTCCTTCCAAGGCTCATAATGCTTGTTTGCCTTGTGCGCTCCTTCCGGCAGTTCCTCCTGTCCGTATCTTTCACGCTCTTCCAGGACCTTCCCTTCAGCTGCTACGGCAGCCTCATCATATTCATCCTTGAAGAGTCGTGGCGAAAGGAATAGCAAATCTTCGTCATCCGATGTGGTAGTGAAGTAAACCCGGTTAATGTCGTGAGCCGAAGTATCCATTTCGCACTTGAGCATCGTAGCAATCCTCACCTGATTCTCCAGAACCGTCTTGCCCTTTTCGCGCACAAACACCGCATGTCCGCCTTGTCGTGCACTGCGTTCCAGCATCAGCAGTCCGTACTTGTCCGGTTCCTTCAGCAGCAGCTTGGCAGCCTTGGCGAAAGCCTCCGGCTCATCCATATCAAACCCGAATGCACCGCTTGGCAGTTTCATTCCCTTCACTACCCCTTGCGGATAATGGCCGGAGTAGTTAAACTGCACCAGTCTCCGTTTCGCAGCATCGTTTCCGGCACGAGCCAGACGAAGATTCGCCTTCTGCTCGTTGCTTCCACGCAACTGCTTATACTCCTCTTCCGAGGTGATGGAGCGGGCAACCTTGTGCCCATTCTCCACCTTAATTAAATAACAACTCATCTATCTTATTACTTATCGTTTTAATTGATAATCCACTAAAGCATCAGCCCCTTCTGCTGACTCAACAGCCAGCGTTTGAGCGATGTTGAGTCCCTCATGGAAGAACACCTTCAGCGTGAGCTGAATAGCCCCATCCTTGGTCTTGCTTACACGACCATGCGCCAGTTTCTTAATCAGTTCCGACTGGCTTTTCGGCTTAGAAACTGCTACGAAATCAAATGTTCCGTCTTGCATTTGCTGAGCCACACCATGACGGCGAAACGCTTCTACAACACCCTGATTTACAGAATCAGGACTGAAGAGGAAATACTGCTTATCATCATAGTAAGCCACACCACCGAGCTGCACATGCTGGCAGCCGTTATTATTCACCTGCTGGTTATTCACCTGCTTTTTGTTTGCTTTTTTCATAATCTGAATTGAATTTTAGGAGAAGAAACATCCGGATTGTTGCGCGCTTTACCATGGAAAATCCTCCTCAGTTTCAACTCAGTTAATAACTAAGAATCTCCGCAATAAGTCTCCAAGCGAAGCCTCCTTTTACCTTTTTACTTTTTTACCCTTTTACCTTTAAAAAAGCCTTTTTACCCTTTTACTTTTTCAATGTCCGTAACCAGAATATCCTGATAAACCTGACCATTGTGCTCATGGGTAGTGAATCGGAGCGTAACTGCCACCAACTCGCCCGGAGCATACTTACACTGAGCCATATTGCCCAACATTGCCGCAGCGTACTGGTTCTCATACTTGCCGCCCATCTCCTGGAGAACGATGTTGCATTTCATCATCTGTCCGTTCTCACTTTTCTGACTCTGCACAGCGAAGGTCTCACCCTGCTGCACCACTCTCATAATCTGAGTATACATATTATATAATTGTACGAAGAGGTTTCAAGAGCACCAAACCATTTCAGCGTTGTCTTGTTTCTTCGACGCTGCAAAGATATAATGATTTCCAAACGTAAAAGCAAAAAAAATCCTCCACGAATCCGTTTGGGGGATGTGGGGGATATAGTTTATATTTTTAGGGGATACTATTGGGGGATACTATCTGAACTTTTCCACTCTTTTTGTATTTATCACCGTTCCCGGCTTAGCATACTTGGCGTCTTGAAATTCATCATCCAACTTGTCAGCAATCTCTCTGTAAATGTCACAACATTGTGGCGCATCACAATCAGCAAGTGTCCATTCATTATAGTCATTTTGCTTGAAATAAGAATTTATCTCATGAAAATCGGCCGTAGAACATTTTAGTAAGGTACTGAATGCAGAATTGATCTGGTCAATGAAAAGACGCTGAGTTGACTTCTTCAGCCAATTCTTGTTGAAGAAAACCTTATAAACAATAAACCAATGTTTCTGGGCGTTGAGCGTTTTGTCTTCAATTAAGTCTTTAAGTTTAAGCATCAGCTTGTCTACATCCACATTCTCCTTGAATGCGATGTTCTTGAATACGGCTTCAACCTTCATTCTGCTATGCTCCTTGGCAATCTGATAAGAAAGATACTTATCGAGAAAATCGTAAATATCGTTGTAGGTCTGTTCTTTCTGTTCCAGAATATAAGCAACAATCAGTTTGATATTCCTGCCATTGTTGTGAAATACCTGTCCGAATCGGCAAGCGAAAAGAATATTAGCCCGTTCTACGACAATGGTATTCTTCAGCTGGGTAGCATCAGGATAGATAAGCGCTTCATCCTGGCTGTCCTGCATGTAGATTAGCTCCAATCTCTCCTCATTTTCCTCACGATAACGTTTCAGTACCTTCCGGAACAGGTCTTCGTAATAGGTTTCACTGATGAAGGATTGTCTGAAACCATGAAATCCCTCATCAAGCATGAGGATGATGTCATTGATCATTTTGCGCATTTCTTCTCCTTCATAGTCTTTATAGTTGGTAAGCATAGGTTCCAATTCTATCTTAACCTGATAGAATCGCTCTTTCTTATCATCCAGCAAAGACCATGCAATATTTTCTTTCAACAAATTCAGTAAATCGAAAATATCTCTCACATAATTACGCAAGATTAGTTTCCAGGCTGTTATTACTTCCTCTTTGTTTGTTTCCACTTCTTCTTTGCCCAAAAGGCGAAAGCTGAATTTGAATCGGGCGGCTTTATCTTCCAGCAATGTCAGTTGCTCATCTTGTTCCTCTGTCTGCATGTTACTTTCTAGGTTTTGTTTGTTATGTTGTTTAAATAAGCGGCGTGGGGTTCCCTGTAAGTACCGGTATTCGGGTACCTGCAAGAACCTTCGGTAAGGCACAAACAAGTACTGCCCACGCCGTAGAGGAGTGGACGCCTTGCTGTCACCGTCTTCTTACCGAATTTCTGAATTGCAGGTTCTGAATACCGTAGAAGTGTCAGATAATCAGCGTCAATATCTATATGTTATTTTTCTTGTTTACTTTCTGTTTCTTACTTCAAATTTTAAAGGGTTTATACTACGTTTTCTTCATCATCCGCCCAGTGGTCGCATTGGCGCATCACGGTTTCCAGCGCCTTTTCTGCACCCTCTGGTGGATACTTATACTTCTTGAGCAGTCGCTTCACCATCACTCGCATCTTCGCCCTGGCTGATTCCTTCCGGTTCCAGTCGATGGTGCGGTTGCGGTGCAAGACTTCTGTCAGTTCCCGGGTCAGTGCCACAAACTCCTCGTCAGAGTAAGCCTGTCGCACTCCTTCCGGCGTGGAGAGCGCATCATAGAATGCCTTCTCCTCGGGCGAAAGTCCCAGGTCGTTGCCCTCTGCCTCAGCCTGCTTCATCTGCTGAGCCATCTTCAACAGCTCCTCTATCACTTCCTCGTTGGTGAGCAAGCCCTTCAGATAGTTGGAGAGACTTTGGCTGAGCATGTCGGAGAAGAGGTCGCTCTGAACCACGTTGGTCTTCTGCTGCTGCTTGATTTTCTCTTTCATCAGTTTGGTGAGCAGTTCCACCGCCAGGTTGCGCTCCTTCATGTTCTTCACCTCCTGGATGAAGGCGTCGTCAAAGAGCGAGAACTCTATCTGGCGGTCGCCGAAGAGATTGATGACTCCGTCGGTCTTCACGCTCTGACGGAGCAGCTCACCGATGCGCTCGTTGATTTCATGTCGGCTGATCTTGCCCTTCTGCGAGAGTTTGAGCATCATCACGCGCAGCGCATCCATGTAGCACACCTCCGCCTTCTGCTGCTCATTCAGAAGCGAACGGCAGAGCGTGGTGGCGTTGTGAAGCAGATTGCTGTGCTCCATGAAATTCTTCTTGCGCTGAACCATGGCTGGAGAACTCAGGAAGTTGGCTCCGCTCGTAATGGCGAGTGCCCGCTTCGAGTTGTCCTGTTCGAAAAAGCCGGAATAGTCGAAACCATGAAGTTGGTCTCGGCAGATTTCCATCTCTTCCTTCCATTTCACCAGGGCGGTCTTGGCGATGTCGGGGTCTCCGAAGCGGCGGCGGTCACGGTTGGTGTACTGCTGCATGGCACTCTTCAGCGCCTGCGCAATGCCTACGTAATCCACTATCAGTCCGCCTTCCTTGCCCGGGAACACTCGGTTCACACGGGCTATTGCCTGCATCAGGTTATGACCGCTCATCGGCTTATATACGTACATGGTGGCGAGCGACGGAACATCGAAGCCCGTGAGCCACATATCTCTTACGATGGCGATTTTCATCTCATCGTCGTTGTCCTTGAATTTTCTTGCCAGTTCCTTCTTGTAGGCTTCGTTGCCGATAATCGGCTGCCAGTCTTCGGGGTCCTGGTTCGAACCGCTCATCACCACCTTTACCTTCTCCGTCCACTCGGGGCGAAGCTCCAGCATCTTGCGGTAGATTTTGATGGCGATGCTTCGGGTCAGCGCTACGATCATTGCCTTGCCGGTGAGTTCCTGCGCACGGTTTTCCTCGTAGTGCTGGATGATGTCCCTTACCAGCGTGTCGATGGTGGCGTCTTCACCCAAGAGCACTTCCAGTCGGCTGTGCTCCTGCTTCGCTTGCCTGATCTGCTCCTCGGTGGCTCCCTCATCGGCTAGGTTGTCGAACTCATCGTTCAGCAGCTTCATCGTGTCTTCGTCGAGGTTCAGATTCACCACACGGCTCTCGTAATAAACCGGACGGGTGGCTCCATCATCTACCGCCTGACTCATATCGTAAACGTCGATGTAGTTGCCGAACACTTCCTCCGTGTCTCTGTCGCGGTCGCTGATAGGTGTTCCGGTGAAGCCGATAAACGAGGCACCTGGCAGCGCTTCTCTCATCTTCTGGCTGAATCCCTTCTTCATTGTCAGACTCTTGTTGTCCCAGTGCTCTTCGCCGTATTGCGAGCGGTGCGCCTCATCGGTCATCACAATGATGTTGCGACGGGTGGAGAGTGCCGAGTCGCCTTCTTCAAACTTCTGAATGGTGGTGAAGATGATTCCCCCACTCTTTCGGTTACGGAGCAGATTGCCCAGGTCTTCACGGCTCTGGGCGTTCTGTGGTTCCTGACGAAGGAAGTCCTGGCAGCGGCAGAACTGACCGAAGAGCTGGTTGTCGAGGTCCTTGCGGTCGGTTACCACCACGATGGTTACTTCGGGCAACCGTTGCACCAGCTGGTGGGCGTAGAACACCATGGAGAGGCTCTTGCCCGAACCCTGCGTGTGCCAGAACACGCCGATTTTTCCGTTGCCTTCCACTGCGGTACGGGTGCGCTGCAGGGCTTTGCCCACGGCGTAGTACTGGTGGTAGGCGGTAAGAATCTTGGCGTATTTGCCCTGGTTCTTGTCGAAGCAGATGAAGTTCTGCAGAATGTCGAGCAGTCGCTGCTGCTGGAACATGCCGAGGAAGAAGGTGCGATAGTCGGCGAAGAGGGTTGACTCGTATGAGCCGTCTATGGTCTTCCATTCCATGTAGCGTTCTAGCTTGGCGGTGATGGTTCCGGCACGGGTCTCACTCATGTCGCTGATTACGTTGAAGGCGTTGTAGCTGAAGAGGCTTGGAACGCTCTGCTGATAGTTCTTGATCTGCTTGTAGGCATCTTCTACGGTTGCATCTTCGGAAATGGCGCTTTTCAGCTCCACCACCACGAGGGGCAATCCGTTGACCATCACAACCATATCGCAGCGCTTGTTCTTATACTCTTCTACTCGCCACTGGTTCACCACCTTGAAGAGGTTTCTTTCGGGATGGTCGAAGTCGATGAGCCTCATCAGGGCTGTTCGTTCTTCGCCATCTTGCAGGAATCCCACCTCCAGACCGTTTTGCATCCAGAGGGTAAACTGCTCGTTGTTCTGTTCTAAAGTACCGATGCTGATGTTGGTGATTTGCTTGATTCCTTCATCCATTGCATCGGCTGGCAGTTGAGGATTAAGCCGTCGCATCGAGGCGACCAAATCGGCACGATAGAAGGGCTCCTTATAGTTGCGCTCCACCTCGTAGCCACATTCGTACGCATAGCCGAGTTCGTCCCGGAACAGGGCAATGAGCGTTTGCTCGTATGCGTCTTCGGTGAATTTCTTGTCGTCTGCCATAATGTTAATATTTTATATTTTCTTTCTCGTTATTTTCTTTCGTAGCTCTTCTTATTCCGGGACTTCCAGCTCGCCTGACATTAAGCGAGGGAGAAGGGTGTCACGGAGGAGGGAGAGGCGGGAGTTCTCCTTGTCTATACGTAATTTCCTATCCATCATAGAATTTGCAATATTAGAGAATCGTATTAACCAATCCTTAGAATATGGGAATTTTTGTTGAGTAATGTCACCCATAACAATATAAGGAATAGATGACCCTCTTGTTCCTCCCATTTTTGTAGGTTCAAAGAACTGTTTCATCATGTGATAAAAGAATATCATAAGATTTTCTTTATCTTGTTCTCTAATTGTACAAGCGTATGTACGCTGGTACAAATCAAATCCTCCATTATAAAATGAAGTTCTTCCTGTATAACTCCCATTTCCTGCTATAATAATGGCTTTACCATTAAATATTGCATCGTTAGAAGCTAATGGTTCTGGAGCACATGAAAAGAACGGATATAAGCCTTTTTCTATCGCTTGATTAGTATTTTTCTTGCCTGTAAAAACATTGCAAAAATCACCCAAGTTTCCAACTTTCCATCCTTCCGGAATCATTCCCAATTCACTATCCACGAACTTACCATCCTTGAAAGGCTCAAAGTCAACGAACCAATTCTTGAAAATAGCCTGCGCCATCTCCTCCAAATCAGCATTGATCTTGTTGTTCAACTCTATCTTCCTGTCGAGAGAAGAAAGGATGGAAGCAATGCGGCGCTGGTCTTCTTTCTCTGATGGGAGTTCTATTTCCCAATTCATAATTTGCTGTTTGTCACCTCTTGGCATTTTACTTCCATTTGCACCCGACATAACATAAGCAAAAAATAAATCTTGGCTTAATAAATAATATAGAAATTCTGCATCTACATTATAATTAGCTCTAATACATAAGACATCATTACTACAACATCCCCTTCTGTCTGCCTTCCATATCTTTTTAAAGTATGGCCTAATATTTGAAATCAAAATATCATTTTCCTGAAATTCAGTTACTTTACCACTTGGAAGTGAAGATGCGACTGTTATTCCACCCTTTTCAGGTAACATATTTTCAGTTGAAATATAGTCTTCTATAGAATAGTTGGATGTCTCCACTTTTGTCTTTACGTATGAACATATATCTTGAAGCTCCATACTTTACACCTCCCATCCTATTTTCTTCAACTGCAATCTGATTTCTTCTTCCTGCTTCTTGCTTTCCTCAAACAGCTGCTTCAGCTCACCGGTGAGATTCGTCATTTTCTCCTCGAAAGGCACTCCGTCGCCTTCGTCTTCGGCAATTCCTACGTATCTGCCAGGAGTCAGGATGAAGTCCTGAGCAGCAATCTGCTCGGTGGTGCATACGGCACAGAAGCCCTTTTCATCCTCCAGGGTTCCCTGCTGGAACGCATGGAAGGTGTCAGAGATTTTTTTAATATCCGTATCAGGCATCAGCTCACGAAGCTTGCGGGTTACCATCGTGCCCAGATTGCGGGCGTCGATAAACACGGTCTTGCCCTTCTGCGCCTTGTTGCGACTGATAAACCAAAGACTTACAGGAATACCCGTACTGTAGAACAGCTGCGAAGGCAAAGCCACGATTCCCTCTACCAGGTCGGCTTCGATGATGGCTTGGCGAATCTGTCCCTCACCGCCACTCTGACTCGAAAGCGCACCATTCGCCAGCACCAAACCAATCTTTCCGTTTGGAGCCAGATGGTGAATCATATGCTGCATCCACGCAAAGTTGGCGTTGCCAGCTGGTGGCAAACCATACTGCCAGCGCACGTCTTCCTGAAGCGCACTCTGTCCCCAGTCGCTGAGATTGAAAGGAGGATTGGCAAGAATGTAATCTGCCTTCAGCGTAGGGTGCTGGTCATCATAGAAACTGTCGGCAAAGACATTGCCCAGGTTCGCATCCAAGCCACGGATGGCAAGGTTCATGTGCGCCATCTTCCACGTATCAGGGTTTGCCTCCTGACCGTAGATACTAATCTTGCGCAGGTTTCCCTTGTGGCGCTCTATAAACTTGGCGCTCTGTACAAACATACCGCCGCTTCCGCAGCAAGGGTCATAGACTCTACCCTCGTAAGGTTCCAGAATCTCTACCAGCGTGCGGACAATGCAGGAAGGCGTATAGAACTCGCCACCATTCTTACCCTCCAGACTGGCAAACTGCTGCAGACAGTATTCGTAGGTTCTGCCCAGCAGGTCTTTCTCCTCGCCAGCATCGTGCATTTCTATGTTCGTAAAGAGATCTACCACATCGCCCAGACGGCGCTTGTCCAGCTCCGGACGGGCAAAATTCTTAGGCAGAATGCCCTTCAGTCTTTCGTTTTCACGCTCAATGGCGGTAAGTGCTTCATCTATCACCACTCCTATTTCCGGTGTGTGGGCAGCAGCACTAATCTTGCTCCATCGAGCCTCAGCAGGCACGAAGAAGATGTTCTCGGCAGTGTATTCGTCCTTATCTTCCGGGTCGGCGTATTCGTCGCCCTGCAGCTCCTGAAACTTCTGCTCGAAGCGGTCGCTGATGTATTTCAGAAAGATGAGTCCAAGCACCACGCCCTCGTATTGCGAAGCGCTGAGGTTGCCTCTCAGAATGTCGGCAGCCTTCCATATTTTCTCTTCAAAACCAATGCTGATTGTATCTTGTTTCTTAGCCATAATATGTTTATTTTTCTACGAGCAATAGTTTCCAGTCCTCATTCTGCAGAACAAAGGAGCCTCTTTTACGTCGATAAAGATACTTCCAACGCGCTGATAAAGGGCTGAAATCTGCCAATTATGGGCTAAAAATGTGGTTTCGTAATGAAAAACCTCTGATTTTTCCGTTTCTTCGTCGCTAGAACAGGCGGTGGAAGAAAGCATAAAAAAAGCGACTATTATCATATAAAAATAAGATAATATTCGCCTGCGGATAAGAACATGATGATATTGGGCTAACTTTGCCTGAGCAAAATTACCCCCCCCTAAAGCTTTGTACGTCAAGAAGTTACACCTTTTCATCTTAGTACTGTTATTATGTAGTTTCTAGCTTTCCAGACTATTGCTACGTCAATAATTTGTTAATTGCTAGCAAAGATAATAAAAAGTTGGCAAACCCAAGAATTTTATCACGTTATTTAACGGAAAAATGCAAAATATGGAGGTTAGGAAGATGTTTTACCCCCTCTTCTAAGGGTAAAAAATGCCCCTCCTCAGACGTGAATCCGCCTCTAACATGACGTATTTTTGACAAAATACAACAGGAAACAAGGATAAAAATGTAGAATCGAACAACATATCAGCTAACTAAAACGACTTAATATGTAGATAATTATTATACACAAAATATTAGAGTATGAATATAACGAAATACGCATAACACACTAACAACCAACACATTCAGACATACACACAACCTATATCAGGTAAAACTCACAAGTTCATCTAGCGTGTCATTAAGGGTCAAGGTCATTAAGGGTCATTTTCATTTTCGGGGGAGAAAAATCCCTATAGTATATATATAAATAAATATTTATATATACTATAGCTCAAAATGACACTTTCATTTTTCTAAATGACCCTTAATGACACTGACCCTTAATGACAC
>CDZH01048667.1_pt1 | contig 11364 bp, 9 predicted proteins | sample 557721 | NCBI WGS metagenome assembly CDZH01 (sample SAMEA3182062, study PRJEB8094) | gut metagenome | biome: human; feature: gut; material: Stool; isolation source: human stools | place: Canada | collected 2013-01-14
ACTTCTTCCGCTGTCCGCCGCAGCGAGGGAAGACCGTACAGATGCTGGATCAGCACCATCTTGAACAACACCACCGGGTCAATGCTGGGGCGCCCATTATCCTCACAATAGAGCGGCTCCACCATTTCATACAGCTGTGTGAAGTCCACCGCTGCATCTATCTTTCGCAGCAAATGCGCCTTCGGCACCAGTTGGTCTATGACTACGAACTCTACCAGATCTCGATCCATTTTCCCGCGTTCCAGCATCTTCATCACCCTTGTCCATTCTACCATATCTATCAGAAAAAGCCCAGCTCCAGCCGGACTTTTTCGACAGACTGAAGCGGGAGACTGGCACACAGTCTCCCACTATATCCTTATGCACTTTCTCCAGCCATGCGGAAGAACTCATCTGGCGACAGAATCTTGATTCCAAGCTCCTGTGCCTTTGCCAGCTTGCTTCCGGCGTTCTCGCCGCAGATCAGATAATCTGTCTTGCTGCTTACCGAGCTGCCGGCATGAGCGCCCAGAGATTCAATTTTTTCGTTGATCCCATCCCGGGTGTACGGCTCCACTTTGCCGGTCACTACAAGGGTCTTTCCGACAAAGGGATTGCCCATATCGGTGCCGACCGCAGGCGGCTGATAGGTCTTAATGCACACCAGCAGCCGAAGCTCCGTCCAGACCGTCCAGTTTTCCTCGCTGCGGAACCATTGATGGATATTCCTGTGCAGCGTTTCTCCGAAGTCCGGGAGCTGTGTAAAATCAAAGCCCATGCATACGGCCGTTTCAAATTCCGCAAGGTTTCCGCGGAACCTTTGGCAGATGGCTTTGCTGGCTGTGCTGCCCACCATAGGGACATCCATAGCAGTCAGATACTGCTCAAAGGTGGTAATGCGGCTGTGCTGGATGGCGTCCCAAAGATTTTGCCAGGATCTCACCCCAAAGCCCTCCATCTGAACGATCTCCGACCTGTGTTTGTCCAAAAAGAAGATGTCCATATAGGAGTGGAGCCAGCCCTTTCCAATGAATTTTTCCAGAATTGCTTCAGACAATCCCACGATATTCATCGCCTTCTGGCTTGCAAAGTGGACGAACTTGCGCAGCTTCCGCGTTTCGCACTGCTCATTATCGCAGAACAGCGCCGCCGTGACCTTTTCCTCCCCGTTCACAGTGTTTCTGGTCGTATGGATACGGGTAGGATGCCCACAGCATGGGCATCTGGCAGGAACGACCTTCTCTCTGGCGTAGCAGTCTCTGTCTAGATTTTCCTCCACATGGGGAATGATCTGATTGCGCTTGCTCACCTTGATGCGGCACCCCGGCGCCAGCTCCAGATTCTCAATGAAAGAGAGGTTGTGAAGGCTCGCTCTGGATACCGCGCAGCCGTCGATCTCCACCGTGTCAAAGATGGCTACCGGAGCAATTTCCCCTGTGCGGCTGGGCGTCCATTCAATCGAGCGCAGGACGGTTTCATAGGTGTCATCCTCAAACTTGAACGCAAGCCCGTCCTTATAGTGATGCCCGGTTCGACCGCAGGATCTCGCATAGGCGGCGTCGTTGTAGGTGACCACAATGCCATCGATAGGTATGTCGTTTTCCTGCGCGTATTTCCGCAGGTGCCGGATACCGGCGTCCATATCGAACTGCGTCAACGCCTGCTTGCTCGCCAGATATTTGCAGATGGGAAAGCCGAGCTGTTCGATGGCCCGAAGCCGCTGCGACTTCCAGGGATATTCCTCAAAGCCCTCCAGCACATTGAAAGCCATAAAGGTCACATGACGATCCTTGCAGGCGCCGCAGTCCAGCAGACGGACAGAGCCGGCAGCCAGATTGCGCCCGTTTTTATAAGGTTCGCCATTTCCGTCCCGCAGCGTGTCCTTTAACGCCGCAAAATCGCTGGGGCGGATAAATGCTTCGCCGGTAACGACCAGCCGTTCCTTGTACGGGATCTTATCCGGGATGCCGGAGATCCCCAGCACATTGTGGGTAATGTTCTCACCGGTATCTCCATCGCCGCGGGTAGCTGCCTCCATCAAAAGGCCATTTTCATAGGTCAGCTTTACCGTCAAGCCGTCCAGCTTGAGCATCAGCATGACCATCTGCTCTCCCGCAAAGCGCAGAAGCTCCGCACTGCTCTTCGTTTTATCCAACGACAGCAGCGGAATCGGATGCACTGTTTTCACCAAGGCGCTGACAGCGGGATAGTAGCCTACCGTCTGCGTGGGCGAGTTCGTCATGCTGAAGCCGGTTTCCTTTTCTAACGTACTCAGTTCATCAAAAAGCGCGTCATATTCGGCATCCGTCAGAGACGGCGCGTTGAGATTGTAGTATTCATACCGGCAGCGATTCAGCCGGTCGGTCAATTCCCGTATCTGCTGCTGTTTACTCTGTTCCATTCCTTACACCAGCCTTTCCTTAGAGAATGCTCCGAAATTCAGTTCATAGATCATCTTTTCGATCCGCGTATCATCGTTCCATACGGCCTCCATCGCCGCACGGTTTTTCGCCTGTACCGAGACCAGACCGTCCCGGAGCTGCAACAGCAGCTCCGGGCGTTGGGCGCAAATAACTGCGAGGTTTCCCAACTGTTTCATTTTCACATGACTCCTTTTATACAGCAATATAGGTTTCCCAGTACGATTCCCGCTGTGCCGCAATCGTGAGTGGAACAATGGTGCTGCCGATATTGGCCGGCGCCTGCGTCAGTCCATAGACAGTCTGCGTACTCCGGATACGAACCATCTCCCGCTTGAGCTGAGAGAGGATGTACTCCTTCAGATACCCTTTACGGGGATCGTAGCTGTTGACTGCCCGGATCAGGCGTACCGCCAAAGACTGGTACACATCATCGGGGTCTACGGGTTCTGTCTGCATAAACGCGGCGTACTGCGCCATGATCGTGTCAATGCACCAAAGATGCTGCTCCACCACAGCGTTGCGCTGCGTGATCGTAAATCCGTTTTTCATTTTCTGTATAGTTTCCTTTCTTTCGTTCAAATGTGTTGTATTGCGGCTTAGGCCGCAGTTTCCATGAGATCCGACACCAGAACATCCACCAACCGCTGACCGGCAAGGTCGCCGGTATGGATACGAATGTCATCCTGCCGCAGCTGCTCGAATTCCTGCAGGCGAAGGACCTTGCTCTTTTCCGCTTTTTCCCGGTCGCTCTCTGTCAAGCGCTCGGAGACAACCTTCTGCCATTCTTTCAGGAATTTCTCCGCGTCCTTGAGGTCATCGTTCTGTCGGTCAAAGTAGGTCCGTTTCTGCCGTATCGTGCCGTTTGGTTCCACCTCAAGGGTGTAGTACGGCTTGTCGATCTCTGCGGTCTTGCGCAGGAACAGGATATATGCCTCCTGCTGCTCGATGCGCTCCCAATAGCGGTCTGACTTGCCGACACAGTGGGAAAGCGCGTCGCCCTCTCGCATAATATCGCGCACACCTGACGGGACAACGATGGAATACACCTCGCCGGTGTATTCGTATTTCGGTTTGATCAAGCGGCAGATGCCTGCAATTTTCCGATACTTTCTTGCTGTTGCGGCAGCCTCCATGTCCCGTTCTCTTTTCCGCAGCTGCTCCACCAGTTCATCGTGACGCTGGCGCAGCAGCTTGACGCGGTACACGATCTCATCATGGGTGTTGATTCCCAGCTTGTCCGCCATGGAAAGGTAATCCCGCCATGTGAAAATAATCTGCCGCAGGGAATCCCGCGTGCCGCTTTTCTGACGCTGAAGGTAGTTGCAGACCTGCTGCTCCGACATTCGATCCAGAATGAAGTCGATATCGGAAACATGGATCTTCTCCTGCTCCAGCCAGTGCAGCACATGATCCGGGATGATTCTGCCGCTGCATTTCTCCCGCTGCAGCCAGTCGAGCATAATGGCGCCGCCGTTGAGTGTCCGGAGCCGCGAAAGTCGGTGCGTATCAAGTGCCAATGCCTTGACGAGACTGGTTTCAGACTCCTGCCGGATACAGCTTTTTACGGCTTTGACATTTTCCATACATTCCACCGTCAGCCTGAATAGGCCCGCCTTGCAGATCTGCTCAATGCGGGGAAGGCTCTCCCACGCGGCCAGATACCAGTTAGGACTTACGTGCCCCCTGCAAAGTCTTACATACTCACTCAATCCGGTCCTTACAAGAAATGGGGCAATGCTGGAAAGCGTTTTTCCATAGATGCTCCCCGGCTGATAACAATACTCGTTGTAGGAATAGCCCATACCTGTGTTGATGTACTCATCGATGCCCTGCACCCACCGGACGCGGCGCTGTTTATACCAGCCCCAGTGATACGGGTGAGAGGACAGATCCGCACGGTAGAAAATGCGCTGCTTCTCAAAGCAGGAGGTTTTCGATACGATGGCGTCCTCTTCTTTCCGGTACAGCCTGCTCACCTGAAATTGGCGAACCACAAACCCATCTCCGCACTTCTGCGCCAGATATGCACATTCGGTCGGTGAGCGCAGGTACTCCGTTATTTTCCCTTTCGCCTTGAACGTGATCTTATGACGGCACCTTGGGCACTTTCCCACCGCGTTATGATAGGGCCGCTGTTTCAGTGCGACTTCCTTTTCACAGTAGGTGCAGTAGCCATACTTTGCGCCGCCTCTGCGGTAATCGTAGAAGATGTAGTTTTCCTGAATGCCCACCTTATTGACCCAACGCTCCCAGTCCTTCGGCAGCGGCGGTGTCTGAGAGAGCTCCGCATCCCACGGATCGGTTTCCTTTCTGTGGCGGCGTTCCAGTTCAGCATCACGAACGGCGCGCTGAAATTTCAGAATAGCCCGATATACGCTTTTCTCATCCGACGCCAGATATTTCCGGATCTGCGCATCATCCACGGCGCTGATCCACACATTATTGGACCCCTTCGCCTGCCATTCCAGATAGTCGATCTTTGCCGTCCGCCATTTGTCATGGGCACGGTCATAGGTGAGAAACTGCTGCTTTTCTTTCTCCATGAAAATCTCATAGACCGGCAGCGTCCCACCAAGGCGCATTGCATCCGGGTCATACAGGGTGACCTTCAAAATGCCGCCCTCCACCGAGCTTCGTGCAAAACCGCTGTATCGGCATCGATAGGAAGTGTTCCAGCCCGAACCGACCTTGACCGGCACATCCTCGCGGGCAACCGCAAGCATTTCTTCAGTCGCAGGCAAATTCTTCATTTTCAGCAAACTGCTTTTTTTCATTTCTGCACCGCCTCTCTTTTCACAAAATCAATGTCATACCATACTCCGGGCTGGATTTTTTCTCCATCTACTTCGGCAACAGCAATCTGACAGATTACTTCGGTTTCGCGCTGCTCTCTGGCAAATGCGAGAATATCGCCCAGTTTTCCACACGCAGCGGGTGTCTTGCCTCGAACGATGGCATAGCCGTTGCGGCTGGTGCTGTGCTCACGCTGTACCTTTTCGCTCATCTTGCGGCCTGGGTGATCCACCATGTAGGCAAGCGCATGGAGAAAGAATTCTTTCCTCGTCAGCTGCCGCAGGATTGTCAGTTCCGTGCAGGCGATTTTGGAGTCACGATCATCCTCGTCAATATCCCCGCCGGGCTGCACCAAGCAGTAAATGGAGCGATTCATGTCACCATAGTAGGAAAGACAATCTAGCGGGTTCTCTGCACAGTGAAAGCCGTTGCTGGCGCAGTTTGCCTCCGGGGTGACATTCTTTCCCATGACGAACCGATAGCCACGGCAGGAGAGATCCGGCTCAAAGCCTTTATAAGCGTACATCAGGCGGCCTCCCCAAAAGAGGAGAGGTCTCCCAGCGAGATCTGCCCATCATCGGCTTCCGCTTTTTTCGGCGGTTCCTTCTTCTCCGGCTCTTTCTTCTTTTCTTCCTTTTTCTTCTTGGAAACGGACTTGGAAGATGTTTTCCCGCGATAGGGCTGCGGGACAAATTCCTCTTCATCCCCCTGATCCTCCTTGGCATCGGGGTCACGGAAATAGTCCTCCGCCCACTGATAGCAGAGATCGTCGGGAATATCGCAGCCGTATGCCTGCTGGCCGGGGCCCGGCTGAACGCCGTTTGCCTTCAGCTCGTCCTGCACATAATCCCATGCCTTCCGGCTGATATACTGGAAACAGTGGATCATGCTCTTACGCGGGTGCATGGTGAGCCGGGCAAAGCCGAGGTCATCAATACACTTGGTCTGGATAAACTCGGCAACGCTCTCCTTCATGTTGCGCCGCGTCAGCTTCTCCGTATCTGCGGACACACGCTTTGCGGCAGCCTTGAGCAGCTCTGCCGGGCCCATGGCATCCAACCTTTCCAGCGCGGCCTGTTCCGCCCGCCGCTTTTCCGCCTGCTTGGCGTCCCACTCTGCTTTGCGCTTGGCTTCAGACGCTTCGTGCGCACGGCGGGCCTCATCCTCACTTTGGGTATTGGGGGCGGTTGCCGGTTCGCTGGCCGCCGCTGCCGGAGTCGGATCTGCAGTCGGAGAACTTGCTGTCGCCGGTTCCACAGGAGCCGCCTGCGGCATATCCATAGCATCATCTTCCGTAAAGGCGTCGGAAACGGCAGCCTCGCTGTTTTGAAGCTCATAATCCATATTTGAAAAAGCGCCCATTCGTACATTCCTCCTAAATAAAAAATGAGAAAAGGACGCTCCTGTGCCAATGGCACAAGGCGTCCCTTCTTACATACTGCGCTCAAGCCGTATAGACCAGTGTGCTGAATGGGTCGAAGCAATAGCACACGACGGCCGGGTACTGAGCGGCTGTTCTTTGAATTTCCTGTTGGATGGCAAGGGCCTCTCCCATTCCACAGGGAGTATCCCATCCAGTCCAGACCATAGCTGTGAAATAACGGTGTTCCGGATGATACCGTGTCTCCGCCCCAAGTCTTTGACAGATTCCCAGCATAGCTTTCAGCTGCTTTCTCTTCTGCTCGTCCATTTCTAAATGGATCGTCTGCGATAAAGCCTGCATTCAAGCCTTCTTTGCCAGCGCGGGAGAGAATTTCACCTGCGGAAAACCAGCCATATCGCAGTAAAAGTATCTGCGCTCGCTTTCATCATACAACTCCAGCACATCGGATGGGGCAATGCTGCGGCCGTGATAGTCCGGGGGGAACGCCTGATTATAGCGTGCAAAAATGCGCTCCAGAATATCACGTTCATCTTGCCCGACCGGGCAGATCAGCTCACCGTCGTAAACGAGTGTGTATTCTGCCGCTGGCGGCTGCTGAAAGCCGGCCTTGTGCAGCGCGTCAATGCCGCCAAAGGCGAATGCGCGCGTCTCGCCATGCTCCAAATCCAGCTGATAAACACGAAACCGCTGCGTTTTACGCTGACTGTCCAACAGCTCCTGAAAAGAAACGCCGGGGGCAGTCTGTAAGTACGCATCATATTCCTGCTCTGTCAGCCCCAGATAGTCCCGCAGGGAAATACTATCCACCTTCATCGCGTGCCATTTTTCCGTACAGGTTTCCAGCATTTCCAGCCCGCACAGTCCGTTGAGATATTGCTCCTTAAATGTCATTCCTGGATCCTCCTTCATTTTCTGTTCTTTCCGGCGCAGCGCAAGCTGCCAGTCATCAATGCCCTTGTAATTGGGATTCCATGTGAGCCTGCGGCAGCGCATCCCGTGCCTGACCGCCAGCGCATAGATCTTCGATGCGCCTTTCTCCACCATTTCATTGCTGTATTTATCCATGTCCTCCGCCTCGATGATCTCCTCCGTTCCGTTTCGGTGCAGGAACGCAAACAATTCATCCAGCTTGGCGGTGTTGTTAACGCCCAGCGTGGCAACAAAGGTCCTGTGCATCAGCGCGTGAGCGACATCCGCCTTGAGACAGCCTTCCGTCACATATACAACGCGGGAGCATGGATCGCCCACAAAATGAATGGGGCTCCCCGAGGTCGTTCCCATGCGCTTTCCCGTGGAGGACAGCGTCAGGTATTTCACGCCCGTTTTCTCCGGTGGATCGTCTTTATCCTTGAGCGGATGATCCAACCGGATCTGTGCGCCGCGGATCAGACCGTCTACACCGAAGATGGGAATGATGATGCCTGATGTCCGCTGGTGGAATTTGACCGTCCAGCAGCCGTTATCATCCACATAGAAGCCGGGAACACCCTGCACCCTGCAGCCCGCCTTGACCAACCGATTGGTCAGGGAGCGGCACAGGAAAGAGGGCGGCGTACTCTTGAAGCCAAAGCGCGTAATCTCATCGTCGGACAGCCCCCGCACAGACTGAAGGTGTGTGTGGTGCGCCGGAATGAGGGTCAGCATGGACAGCAGCATGGAGAGGGTCTGATGCACTTCCTGAACAGAAGCCGCGTCAGACTGCTCGGCCTCCGCAGGCGTCGTCTTCTCCGGAACGGTATAGTCCGGTGAAAAACCATTTACCGCCAAAGCGTCGCAGATCTCCCGATAAGCGTCAGAATTGCTGACGCCATATACCTTTGCGTAAAGGGACAGCATTCCGCCGCCTTCACCGCAGTAGTTACAGCGCCACAGGTCTTTTGCCGTGTTCAGATTCATTTTCCCCCGGCGGTCACCGCAGATGGGACAATCCACATACACCTGACCGGGAGCCCTCCGCCTGATATTCAGGCGGAGGAGTCCGGCCACATCCATAATGCCAAAGGGGAGATCATGCTTTTTCCCGTAATTCAAACGAGCATCCCTCCCAAGACGCAAAATTTACGGATGGAAAGCGGTCAGCTTGCCTTTAACTGCTGCGAACCGCCCATCAGAAGCATGGCGGCAGCCTTCATAATATTGCCGCAATCCTCACAGAGATAGGCGTAATATTTCAGGCTGGAGGGACGCTGCTCAGAAACCTGTGCCATCGTCCAGCCCTTATTGACGCCGGTGGTTACGACCAGCTCCGCAGCTTCCTCTTCTGTCATCAGCGAAAGGATCTCGTCCACCGTCATATCGTCCGAATATTTCGGCGCAGCCGCTGTCGATGCCGCTGCCGGCATATCGACCACGACAGGCTTCAACGTCCGCACTGTTTCAGCCCGCTCCGTGACCACAGGCTCCGCCGTTTCCGAAGGAACCTCCTGCGCCTTTTGGGGCATAACCGGATCAGGTTCAGAAGCCGCAGTTCCGCCGCTTAACGCCTGCAGCAGACTCATGGCGTCTGAAACGCTTTCCGTCTGCTGGGTGGTGTGAACCTCTTGCTGATTTACGTTGGGCATCTTTGCCGCCTCCTGCGGTTGAACCTCTTGCGGTGTAGGCACTGCCTGTACCGGATGACTTTCGCCGATAGGATCTTCTCGCTGCGGCGCTGCGGCTCCATTTACCGCCAGAGCAGTCTCCTGACGATTTACAGTGCCCGTTGCGACTTCCTGTTTCCCATCGGCCTGTGCATCTACCGCCGCAGAGGGGTTGATCTCACAGAGCTGGATGCCAAATCCGGCATTGTCTAATGCCGTTTTCAGCGCCTCGTCCTGTGCGGCCTGCACATAGCGTCCGGCAGGGGCCTGCGCCTTTTTCACCGCCGCGGTGAAATTGGCGATTGGCTGGTTATCTTCTCTGGACAGAAATACCTGCGCCTCATAAACGGCGATTTGGTCTGTGATCTGCAGCCGGTTCAGCAGCATTTTTCCATCGGGGCAGGCCAATCGGAACCAGAGCCGCTGATAGCGCGGCTCCAGCTCGATTCCGCCGTTGGCGTTTCTTTTCAGAAAGCGCAGCGGGTCAAAGCCCTGCACCCTGCGAAGCTGCTGCACGGCAGGAATCGCTTGGGTCAGCATAATTCTTTCTCTGGACATGGTTTGATACTCCCTTCATAAAATAAATAAGAGATGACTGTGCGTTTTTTTGCACATTCATCTCACATTAACTGGCACGCTGCCATTCTTCGCCCTCTTCGTTACGGAGAGCCTTGCGCGTGACTGCCTTATAGTAGAGGGCGATGCGTTCGCCCAGCATGGTATTGCGTTTTCCTTTTCGGCTCCGATGGATCGCCATATACAGCGCCCTTTTTTCACCCACCAGCAGCACGCGGCGCTTGGCACGCGTGATTGCCGTGTAGAGAAGATTCCGCGTCAGAAGCACATTATGGGCAGCCAGCAGTGGAATAATGACCGTATCATACTCTGAGCCCATGGATTTGTGGATCGTAATGGCATAGGACAGCTCCAAATCATCCAGAAGCACCTGCGGACAATCCATATAGCGGCCGTCAAACTCGATCACGACATTGGTACCGCTGATCTTGCGGATCGTGCCGATGTCACCGTTGAAAACACCCTCGCCGACCTGCTTGCCGGAGCGGTCATACAGCTTGATGTCGTAATTATTCCGCATCTGCATCACGCGGTCATTGAGGCGGAATATCTTTCCGGCGTACACGATCTCCGGTGTCTCCAGCGATGCGGGGTTGATCTCCTCGCGGATAGCTTCATTCAGGCTGTTGACCGATGCCTCGCCCTCAGAGCGGAACGGCGATAAAATCTCCACCTGCTCGATTCCTTTTGCGGCGATCTGCTCCCGGTAAAGCTCACGGATGATGCCGGCAGTCTCCTCCTGGCTCTCTGCCTTGTGAAAGGCAAAGTCCTCACCATAGTAGAGCGTCGTTTTGCCCTCGTTGATAAAACGGGCATTGTGGGCAATCAGGCTGTCCTGCGCCTGACGGAAGATCTCGTCCAGCACCGTGACTGGCACGACGCCGGAGCCGATCAGCTCGTGAAATACATCACCGGCGCCCACACTCTCTAACTGGTCTGCATCACCGACCAAAAGGACTTTGGTGCCGGGGCGCAAGCGTGAAAAGAGCTGATGGATCAGCCACATATCGACCATGGAAGTCTCGTCCACGATCAGAAGCCCTGCTTCCAGCGGTTTCCGTTCCCGGTCTTTCTTCGATTCCGAATCACCGTGAAGTCCCAGAATGCTGTGGAGCGTCTGTGCTTCATCGATCCCCGTTGCCTCCGCCATACGCCGGCTCGCCTTACCTGTGGGCGCTCCGAGTACGATCTTCTGCTGAGGATAGAGCTGACGGTACACTTCGATCACCGTTTTCAGAACCGTGGTCTTGCCGGTGCCGGGGCCGCCTGTGATAATGGACAGGTTATGCCGGAACACCATCTCCACGCCTTCTGACTGGCGTTTGGACAGGTTGAGCCCTAAGCTATTCTTTACTCGCTCCAACGGCTGCGTAATGTCCGCCACCGTCGGCTTTGCCAGAAACAGCTCTACCGCTTTCTGTGCGGTTTCGCTCTCCTGCAGGAATTGCTTGGGCAGATACACATTGCCGTGGTTCGATACCACCTCATCCTGCCGGATCATGGCAGACAGTTCCTGTTCGACCTGGCTCATGGGGACGCGCATCTGCGGGAGGGGTATCCGCTCATTGAGCAGCTGCATAGCCGCTTTGAGCAAAGCCTCCGCCTCCAGATAGAGATGTCCGTCCTTTGT
>CDZH01048697.1_pt1 | contig 11342 bp, 20 predicted proteins | sample 557721 | NCBI WGS metagenome assembly CDZH01 (sample SAMEA3182062, study PRJEB8094) | gut metagenome | biome: human; feature: gut; material: Stool; isolation source: human stools | place: Canada | collected 2013-01-14
AATGCTAATAGGTTCATTGACAACTTGTTAGCATTTTCTTTTTATGATAGTTGCACAATATTTGCACAACTTGCGAATAGGGAAAGAAAAAGCCGGGGAATAATTTCGGCTATATTGTTGTTTTAACCCCACCGCTGATTTTGGGAGTTGGGTCGTATTCTGCTTTTTGTCTTCGTTTCTCGTCCTCGTCTTTAAGGTACTTGTTCCTTATCTCTTTGATGTCATTCGTCATTCCCCATACCTTGAAGAAGAGGATGATTTGCAGTACTCCGAATATTAGGAGTATGATGGTTAGAAAGTCAATCATAATCTTAGATATTTAGTTTGTTCTTTAATTCGTTGAACACATCGGGATTTTCAAGTTCTCCCCAGTAGTATTTCTTATAACTGTCTCGGTCAAAACTTTGTTTCTTCTCATAAACGATTAAGCATTGTTTATCACAGAGGACTATTACAGTAGATTCAAGGAGGCAAGCGTATGAGCGAGCTTGCAAAAATGCTTCTTCTATTTCTTGATTGTTCTTCATGTAGAATTTTGCCTCAATTAAGACCTTTGCTTTTTCTTCGTCTGGCTTGTTGTCGTAATGCAGAGCGTAGTCGGGAAATATTCGATGCCCACGTCCTGCATGTATTGGCAATTGGCGAATGAAGTTTTTGTTCTCATACCATTCCATAGAGTTAAGCAAAGGTTCTAATAACTGTTGTTCTACGTCCCGTTCTATCTCTATACTTACATTTTTTGGTAGAGTAGGAGCATACAGCTTTGGTAAGGTTTCTGTATCAAACCCTTTCGCCTTTATCATTCGCAGAAGTTCGGAGTAATCCTCACTACTCATTGGCCATCCGTTTACTCCCTGGAACTTCTTTCTAATAAGAGGATGCTTTGAGAAGTATTCATCGGCTTGGAGTTCCTTCAATGTTATATGAGGTAGATTTACCTTATTTCCTATGTACGTATTGCTGTAATAGTGGAAGAACGGGTCTATTACTCCATCTGTCTGAGCTATCCAAAAGCAAGTGATTGCGCTAACCGGTGATGTTTCATAATGGATGAGAATATCACCCTTCTTTGTTTCTGAGCTGGCTTGCCAAAAGTCGGTTTTAGATATTTCTTCATTATTAATCAATCCACCAATACACCATACTTGTGATGGTTTCGGTATTTCGGCCTTCTCCTTTGGTGTGAAGTTTGGTGAGAAATCATATAAAAATGCGCACAGTTCTGCTGGCGTGAGGTTGTTTTCAGTTCTGAATTGATAAAATATTTCGCATAGTTCCCAATAATACATACACCTCGCCTTGTAGTCTAGCTTCTTGGGGATGATGGGTAATTCTATATCGAATATATCAGCTATTTTGTTTAGCTCAAAGAAGCGATAAATAAAGATGTTTGGGAAGAAAAATTTAGGTTCGTAATAATATAGCAAAAAAGACGTCCATACGATAGTCATAAGCATCGTTTCATAATCTTTCACCGGTATAATAATTTCTCCATTTACCCATAAACCTCGAAAAATCGTGTCCTCAAATTTTTCTTTAGCTTCTTTCAATGTTTGAGGTGTGGGTTCATCAGGAAATTCACTAATATTGTAACACCACATACTTTCCATGAAATCTTCGATGAAAGAACGTCTTTTTTTATTATCATCCCAAAGTTTTAATCTTGGATTGTATTTAAACATCAAGTCAAACTTTGATAAGTTTTCAGAGGCTTCCTCAAACTCCTTAATAGCTTTTTGCCCGTCAGAAGATTGTTTATATAGGTTCCATGTGTATTGATTGAATTTCATAAGCTATTTTGCAGATAGACACATTAATACCCTATACATTCCAAATACTTCATCCATTAAAACGTCAAAAGGCTTAAATTTAGGGTCTGGGTTAATTGAGTGACATGATACATAACCTTCTCTATTAGATTCATGTATTTCTTTTACTATAGCTCCATTAGGAGTATCTAATACATATACTTTGCCCCAGTCTATAAATAAATCAGGATTTATTTTTTTGATGAGAATACGTGATCCTGAAGGATATTCAGGAGCCATACTATCGCCATAAACTGTTATAGCAAAATCCACGTTTTCAATTGGAGAAACTACAGCTTCGCAATTTTGCAATAATACACCCGGTTCTGCAAACCCGGTTAGCGAACCTCCCATTGCTGACATTGGGAGTAAATAAGTAATATAGCCATTCTTCTTTGTTATGTCGGCGCTACTTGCTTTTGGGGCTTCTTCTTTCTGGGTAAGCATATCTCCTTCCCCGGTAAGAAGCCAAGTCCTTTTATAGTGTGGATATGCAGACAAAATTTTATCTGCCATTGAAGGAGATATTTTCTTAGTCTTACCACTTTGTAAATCGTAAATTTGTGTGGCATTTGCTCCTATGTTATTAGCAAATGTCGCAGCTTTAATTTTCTCATTTTCCAAAATACAATTAATAACCTCAGGAGTATTCATTCTGTATTCATTTTGATAATATAGTAATTTACTATATATTTGTGTCAGAATCAAGTTGCGGATGATTTTGACTAATAAGTTTAACTGTTCCCGTAAGGGACTATATAGGCGACCTAACTTCAAACCGCAACTTTGGAGTTTGTCGCTTTTACTTATATAAAATGATATGAACGCAACTATATCAATCCTTATGATATTAATCGGTTTGAAGTTCCACGGCAAATCAAATAAATATCAATCAGGATGCAGTAAGCAACTTAAAGAATCACGTGAAGCAATTAATGATTTATTTGACAATGCGATAATATCATTAAGGCATAGATAATCGATTGATAAAAATTGCTGCATCACATGATATATTTTTAATACCTTCCAATTTTATTTTTAGTTTTTCAATAGAGATTTTGGTATTGAAAGCGTCATTTGTTCCAACCTCTATTTCTTTTAGTTTCTGTAAAATATAATCTATATCTTCTTTATTCTTTGTAATTTTTACGATGTCAAGCATCATGTATATAGATTGTTCTATATCTTCTTTATCACCTTGAATTGTGGCTAAATGCAGCATTCTAACTTCTATGTAAAAGGCGGATTTTAAAGTCTGTTGATGAAGTTCACGCTCCAAATCGTCAGTTCTTCTATTGATGTATTCAGACAAATCTTTCTTTACTCCAAACATATTAAAGGCAAAAAGTACAGAAATAATTGCCACAACAAAAGAAAGAACAGCTAACACAGAATCTAATAGAGTCCATGTAATAGGCTCATACTTGCATAACCACAATAGAATTGAAATAACACTCAACACAAGTGCTATCCACGCTATCCAGTTTCTATCTCTGCTTTCTTTCTTCATATATAATTAAAGTATAAACTGCTTTAATAGTTAAATGATGTTTGTTGTATAGTAAATAACTATATATGTTATTTGATTGTATAGTTGTTTACTATATCTTTGCATCATCAATCAATCACGTAGCAAAGATAAGCTAAATGATTGATGATGCAAATAGTATAAACATATTAAATCACACGATTATGAGCACGAAGAGTTTTTTACATGAAGTTATGAGCCTTGCATGGCAGTTCGTTCGCAAGAACGGTTTCACGATGTCAGAAGCATTAAAATGCGCTTGGGCTAACATGAAATTGAAATTGCAGATGAAAAGCAAGATTGTGAAGTTCTACTTTCAAAAGGTGGACGGTTCTGTGAGAGAAGCCTACGGTACACTAAATGAAAAGCTGATGCCAGCCATCACTGGTACTGACAACAGAAAAAAAAACGACACCGTTCAAACTTATTTCGATACAGAACGCCAAGAGTTCAGATGCTATAAAAAGGCTAACCTTTTAAAAATCGCCTGATATGAGACAGTTTAGAGTATGTGACAGTGTAGAAGCCTACGGGCTTGAAAAGGCTTTGGATAAGGCTTGTATAGACCTTGATAGAGTTGATAAGATGTCTGACACAGAGGCTTGTGCTTTCTGTAATACCGATACCAAAGAAGAGGCCTTAGAGGTTATTCAAGAAGAGATTGATTACATAGAGTTTCAACTTGATAGAATGGCTGTATGATAGAGGCATTGATAGTATTAGGCTGCTTGTATGCAAGTTATAGGCTTTTCAGAAAGCCGGGCGAGAAGTTCTTTTACGATGATTAATCACACGATTATATCACGCACGACAGCCCTATTGACGGATTGAACGGCAACCGGTAGCGAGAACCGGGTAGGGCACTATTGATTAGTTCTTTGAAATAATGTAAAAGCAATTACGGTGTAATTCATAAGCCGTTTTTGCCAACCAAAGATAACGAACGCGCATAAGCAAGTTGGGGCTTGCGAGCTGTGCTATGTTTAACAATTAATAGATGTGTAACCATAGTCTTTGAGGTGTAAGTAATGACGGATTAGGCGACCGACACGCACATCGACACATATAAGCCCGTCCAGTCTATGATACTGGGTACAATCCGTTGGAGGTATGGCGGGCACTAACTTTAAAACTACATGTATGAAAATAGAAAATCGTAAAAAAGCTTGTGATTTGGCAATAGAGTATGACAGTATTGAAAGTTTCATGGAATTTGTATCATCTTTAAGGGCAGAAGATTATATTGAATTGATTCGTAGAGGTTCTGATGGCAAAATTCAGAGTTATTTGATACGTGATAGAGAGCTTATCGAAATGATTATCAATGAGGAACTTGCAAATCTTAACCGACGTAAGTCAATAATCGAAAAACAATTAGAAAGACTTTAAATTACACAATTATGAAAAAGAAAAATTACAGTGTAATGGGACTGGTTCAAAAAGCTATCATAGACAGCATGAACTTCTCGAAAAGAGACGAAAGCCAAATATTTATTGAAATATCCCCTCATGTTGATGCAGTTCAATTCTATGCTTATCAAGGTAGATGGGATATTTCTAAAGAAAGAGTATTCGACTTCCATATCTATACACGTGGTAATTTATCACCCACTGTAAAAGAGGCTAAAAAGGTGCTCAAACCTATTTACGACTTCATTAAAGAAAACTCAAAGAAGTAATATAACTTCAATGTGTTTTTTGTCGTGTTTATTATGTGTATCGGGTGTGCCGTCTGTGAAGATAGCGCACCTTTCTTATTGGGGCGTTCGGTGTAATGGCTAACACACCTCATTTGAGGAGATTGGCGGTTCGAGTCCGTCAATGCCCACCAATCATTCTAATATAACATTTATGGAAAAAGTAGAAAGTAAAGAGAAAATGAGAAACATGAAGAGAGGAGCCACGATAGAGCTGCCTATATCTTCACTTGAGACAATCCGCAACAACGTATCACTTCTAAATGCCAAGCATCTTCTTGAGGGTAAAAAATGGACTTCGAAGTCTTATCCGAAAAAAGGTATTGTCGTTGTAAAAAGGGAGTCATAGTCATCTAACTCACACGATTATGGAACGGGTATTCACAGAACTCACCCCTGAATGCGAGATTACAGCACGGATGTATGCACAAGGGTATGAGAAAAAGGAAATCGCCAATTTCAAATGCCGGGCGGTTAGCACGATTAATAACCAATTGCAAAAGGCTTTTGAAATATTGCATGTACGGAATGGGAGAGAACTTGCAACAATGCTTTATGAACGGATAGCCGGTGTGAGGCTCACAATGGATTTTTCGCCTATAGTCCGTGTGTCCGTCGCATGTTGCTTACTGTGTATATTTTCTCTGTCGCTTTGCCACGAACAAGGTGATATGAGGAGGTTACGAAGATTTAGAATTGAACATATAGAAAGGGTGAGAGAATGAACATGGAGGATATTTTAAATAGTGGTGCCAATGTTACTTTGACTATAAAGTCCACTGATTTGAAAGAGTTCGCAGAACATCTTGTAAAAAAGACTGTGAGAGGTATCAGGGACTCTTTCATCAGACCGGAAGAGGACTACTTGACCATTAAAGAGGCAAGTCAGATTCTACATACCGATAAGTCAACCTTATGGAGATGGCATAAAATTGGATATTTGTGCAGGTTGGAAATAGGCGGTAAGAGATTGTACCGAAAAAGTGATGTAGATGCTATTCTACAGAAAGAATATAATTAACCCTTTAAATTTTATGATTATGAGTAAAGAATTAACATTAAAAGAGCAGGAATCTTCATTTGAGATTCAAGCAGCAGATTTGAGTACAAGTGATCTCCCTTCTTTAGAGGATGCTCAGGAATTACCAGTTGACCTTTGTGGCAACTATTGGACGCCGGAACATGCCGGTGAGTTTAAGAAAATGTTTTTTGTAGAAATCAAGCCTCAAAAGGTTTTAAGTGCTAATGGAACTGATGATCTGATTGATTTGGATTGTGCTACTTTTCTTGAGAGAACAGATGATGGAGTAGTACAGACTGTGACTAATGGTTCTCGTAGATTGGTTGGTATTCTTGAACAATATATTGAGAATGGTTCGCTTAAAAGTGGTGTTCCTCTTAAAATCACTTATATGGGTAAGAGAAAGAATAAAACCAATAATTTCCAGTCTGATAATTGGTCTGTAAAACCTCTACGCATAAACTTACCAGTAGTCGGATGATAGATTTTGATTTGAATAATTGTGCAGAAGGGGAGGAGCTCAACCCTTCTGCCTATAATCCGGATGATTACCCAACGAAAGAAACGGTTCTGGATTTCATAGCGCTAAACTGCTATAAGAAACCTGTCAATATCGACTTGAAATCTTTGAGTGTGCATGGAACAGTCAAACGCGATCCAATGGAGACATATCTTGAAAGCAGACATATTTCTTCTTCAAATCTAAAGAATGCTCTTAAGACTCCGCGTTCGTTTTACTATGATTGGGAGAGAGTTTTTGAGGAAAAGCAGAAGTCTTGTTTTCAGTTAGGAACATTTGCTCACATGGCTTTTCTGGAGCCTCGTTTGTTTGAATTGGTAAAGGTAGAGCCGTCATGCAATCAAGCATCAAAAGATGGTGTGATTCAAATGATCGAGTTTTATGAAGAACTTCTTGCAAATGAGAACGATTACGCAAAGGATGCTGAAAGTGAATCTCCTTCTGAAAAATGGAATTTCAATGCACTCAAAGAGTACAGGGACGATTTGAAACAAAAGCTTATCGATTTTGGCTATTCTTTCATCAGCGAAGAAATGAATATGATTATCACCGCCTTGAAAAGGAACTATTATTGGTATGGTGGTGGTGTTATCCCTCAGATTCTCAAAGGTGCATACTCAGAAGTTTCTTTCTATGGAAAGGATGAAGAAACCGGGCTTGATGTGAGAGTTCGGCCGGATTATTTCAATGTAGAAGAAAATATCGGTGTTAATGCCGTAATTTCCTTTAAGACCACACGGGCCGATGACCTAGGCAAGTTCTATTATGATTGTGCCAAACTCAAGTATGAGTTATCCGAAGGTATGTATCAGGAGGTGATGAGTAGCATTACCGGGCGAAACTTCAATGTAACGATAATGATTATGTTGCAGACGGTTGAACCTTATGATGTTGCTGTTCTTTTCTGGTCTCCTGACGATTTGGCTAATGGTAAGTATAAATATCACTATGCTCTTTCTATCGTCAAGGACTGCTTCGATAAGAAGTGGTTTCCCGGCTATGATGCTAAAGCGGAAGAAGGTACTCGTGGTATAATTGACATGCAGCTTCCTGATTGGAGTAAAAAACTTCTTCATCCGGTGGCTATTGATGATTTTGAATAATGGAATTATGCAAAACAGATATTCAAACAATAGAGCGCCTACTTATGCAATGCTCTGATAAAATAAAGAAATACGCTCCTAAAGCATCTCCCGATCAGGATTTATGTAGAAGGTGCAAGAAAATGCTTAAGAAATTAAATACTAAGAAACAATGATTGATTTAAAAGACTATGTACCAGAGGAACTTAAATTCAAGCTTCCTACTACAGTAAAATTCCCCGAAATTATTTTCTCTGATTGCGTCTGTATGGACGACGTTAAAAAGAAGTTGTCAGAGCATTTTGTAACCATCCAAGAAAAGGATGTAATTGCCAACCGGGTGATGGATGATTATGAAATCTCAACCATACGTGCGAACTATGGTGAGATTGCCGAGGAACAGATGCCGGAACTTGAAGCACAGTTCGAAGCTTTGAAAGCCAAGTTCAATACAGAGAAGAAAGACTTTGAGGCAAAGATTTCTGCCTTACATACCCAGTTCAAAGACCTTGTGAACTTGGCAAAGAAAGGCATTAAGGATTATCCTTTAAAGATGATTGATACCTTCCGTATTCCTGTGATGGGGCATTACCTGTATTATTCATGGGTGAATGATGCATTTCGTCTGGCGTTGGTTCAGGAAATACCGAAGCATGAATACAATGACCTCTTCAATTCAGGTGAAATGAATCAGGAGGCATTTAAAGCACTTGGATATGAATTGCCAGATATAGATGTGAAGGATACCAGAAAGAACCTTCGCAAATTTGGTAAGGATGAGAATATTGTTGAGGTCTGGGAAGAAGACGGTCAGGATGTTTGGTTAGAACACTGGATCGAAGACTTCTTGGATGAAGATAATGGCGAGGTTGTTCCTATCCAACGCCATGAATGGCATAGAGTAGCAATTGAAGAAAGCCCATGGAGGAAAGAAGATGAACAGACTGAAGCACAAGAAGGGGCGACCGACGAAGTATCGGCAGAGCCTGAGGAATAATCCTTATTGGGAAGAGGTGAAACGCAAGGTTAGAATTCGTGATGGGCATAGATGCCAAGTGTGTGGTAAGACATACAATTTGGAAGTCCATCACAAAGTATATGACATTGCAGGATATTCCATAGTTGGGCATGAATTAGAGTTCCTGTATTGCCTTGAAACTCTTTGTGAGGATTGCCATAGAATGAAACATGGTAAGTAAATTATCCCGGTGTCCATTGGTTTGGTATCCGGGAACTATTCTTTAAAATCTATTTTTATGAAGCAGATAAGCAGAAAGCAGGCACAGCGGAATAGGCAGGTTGCTGAAATAAAGAAAACCCTATCTCCATATTGTGCAATTTGTGGCAGGCTGATGTCTGACGCTGCCCATTTAGTGCCAAAATCGGAATACCCTGAACACTACACTAATCCTCTCAATATTGTTGGATTGTGCCGGGAATGCCACAATAAGTATGACAATAATTTAGCCTTCAGGCAAAAGCAAAAGCGTCTTATAGAGCGTGTGAAGTCTTTTGATGAATGTGCAGCAAATAGATATTTTCGTTTATGAATAGCTATCAACTAATATCCAAACTTCGAAAAGTCAGGAATGATACTTATCTCACGGCAATAGATCAGGCTCTCTACTATGAGTTAATATCTATTTGCAATGAAAAAGGCTGGAAGGATGTGTTTGAGGCTCGTAGCTCAGTTTTATGTACTTCATTGAATATATGGGATAAAACATTGAGAAAATCACGCAAAACACTTGCAGATGCATGTCTAATATCTTTCGAGTCATGTAAGGATAAGAGAGTAGGTTGTTATTACTCTTTCTTGTCAATATTAAGTAATGACATGAAAACATCAGTAATATCATCGGTAAATGGTACTGATGAAAATACCGAAGAAAATACCGATGTTTATCAATCAGAAGAAGTTAAATCATCGGTAAATGATACGGTAATATCTTCGGTACTACGTACTGATGAAAATACTGATGATAAAAGTACTACTCCGGTAATATCATCGGTAAATGGTACTGATGAAATGCAAATTCCACCTATTATAGATATTAAAACTATAAACAAAGAGAGTCTCGCGCGTACGCACGAGAACCCCCCACCCAAAAAGTCAAAGAAGTCCAGAAAAAAAGAGGGAGATGAGAAGTCTTTAGTTTATCCTTTCTCTTCGATAGCTTTCATGTCTGCTTGGGAAACTTTGCGAAATACTCCAAAATGGAAAAACAAGCTTAATTATGCGTTGCAGCTTTCGCTAAATAAGCTTTCTAATTTCGAAGAAGAGTTTGCCATTAGGCAAATTGAGAGGGCAATCGAATCCGGCTGGACGGGTGTAGTATTTACGGGAACAGAACGAGATTATCAAGAATGGTTAAATATCAAGTATGGAAAAACAGGAACCCAAGGACCAAACAATAGGCATGTTGATAAGGCAGCAAAGGCAAAAATGCTCCTTGACGAATACGCAGCCATCGAGCAGGGAAGTTCTGCTATCGACCATCAAGCAGAGATACCCGACCTTTAAGGCTTTTTCATCTGCTTATTCCACTTCACTTCAAACGATAGTTCTTTCGGACCTAGAAAAGGCTTATAGTGAGAAATCTCCAACAGTGGCTGATTTAGAACGTATGTACGGATGTGATTCTTCTTCGTTGTGGGTAAAAACTCAACTGTTGACTATTGATTTTGCTTCTTCAACGAAAGAGAGTGCTGACATAGACGCTCTGAATGAATTTTCACGGCTGTTTGTCGGGCAGTATCACTACATCAAGTTGACAGAATTTCTTCTATTTGTTGCCCGTTTCAAGCTTGGAAGATATGGAAAGTTCTACGGGTATTTCGATACGATAACTGTCGGTGAAGCATTTAGAAAGTTTCTCCGTGAACGTAGCGAGGAAGTGGATGTCATCATCCGGAAGCATAACTTCCTAGAAAAGGAAGAGCAACAAACTGTAGTCGAGCGATGTCATATTGCGCCTGATTACATTCAGGTTGAAATTAACCGGTATTTGAATAAATGAAAGACTTTAGACTTGTTGCGATTATACTGTCAATATTGGTATGGTATATCGCTTTTTATTTTGTATGCTATTGGATAGCAGAGTATTATTTAAGAATTTATTTTTTTGTAAAAGATGTTAGTAGGAACAACCAATCTCAACACCACTCTCAACTTAACCTATGTGCTAGTTGATGTTGTGGAGACGCTTCTTTACGACCTAAGAGGCGAAATGAATAAGCAAGGTTATGAATTGTATTTAAAGTAAAACAAATTAGATATGAAGAAAGAAGAAATTATAGAAATGGCGGAGAAATATTCAAGTAAACGCCATATCTAAGATGGGTATTTAGCTGGATTTCAGGCAGCGTGCAATATCATAAGGCAGAAATACCAAACATGCTATAACGAGGATTTTTGCGATGAGATGGAAGAGCTTGCACAAGTTGCATATATGGATTTAGATATTGATGATTAACGTAAAACAAAAACAAGAAACAATGAAGCGATTGATTGATGCCATTATAAAGAAGTGTTTCTGCTGCCATGAATGGGAATCCTTATTTGAAAGGAAAGTAGAAGTTATTGATGATTGGGGCGATAGCAGTTGGTACACTGTCTATCACTACTTCTGCAAAAAGTGTGGTAAATACAAGAAAATTAAAAGTCATTGATTATGAAACAGACA
>CDZH01063293.1_pt1 | contig 11265 bp, 9 predicted proteins | sample 557721 | NCBI WGS metagenome assembly CDZH01 (sample SAMEA3182062, study PRJEB8094) | gut metagenome | biome: human; feature: gut; material: Stool; isolation source: human stools | place: Canada | collected 2013-01-14
ACACAAAATAGTTCAAGTAGTTCTTCTACTTCAAATTCTAACTCTACAAATACACAAAGTAATTCATCTACACAAAATAATGCAACTACAAGTTCTAATGGTTCGAGTTCATCAACATCAAATGGAAATGGTAACAATACTACCAATTCAGGTGCAGGTTCTTCTAATGAAAATGCTAACAATACTACTAATGCAGGTGGAAGCTCTTCCTCTGTTAATGTTGAAGGTCTCGATGATTTATTCAATAATTTAAATAAAACTATTACAAATGCCAGTGATGGTACTAATAAGATTTTACAAGATCAATTAAATGAACAGAAGAACATGAGTAGTGAATTAAAGAATCAAACTAATAGTATTAATAATGTTGGTAACAAGTTAAACGAATTTAAAAGTGATGTAAGTAATAGTTTCAATGATATAAAGAAAAAAATGGATGATTCAGATAAATAAAAAGGAGTGTGATACATAGTGAATTATTTAATACCTGCTAATGCAAAAAAAGGTACATTAATATTTGGTTTATTTAATAAATTTGACTTAATATTATTTGGTATTGGTGTAATAGTAACAGTTTTATTGTTAATAATTATTAGTCCTGAAAGTTTGGCAACGGCATTAATTTGCCTTACGCCATTATTTGTTTGTACTTTTTTGGTAGTTCCAATACCTAATTATCATAATGTACTTACACTTATAAAAGAGATAATTAATTTCTATTATGGAAGAAGAAATTATAAATGGGAAGGTTGGTGTTATAAGAATGAATACAAGTAGTGCTTATACTGAAAATTGGATTTCTGTTAAAGAAATAAATAATAATATGATTGTACTTGATAATAAACAAATGGTTACTGGTGTCAAAATACAACCTAGAAATATATTTATACTAGAAGAAAATTATCAAAATAATATTATAGAAGCTTTTAAAACATTTTATAATCTAATTGATTATGAATTTTGGTTAATAATTGCAGATAGACCTGTTGATATTAATTTATATATATCTCAATTACAATTGCAACTAAATAATACTCAAAGTCCAGTTTATAGAAAGTTAATAATGGATGATATATCAAAAGCAGAAATGTTTATGAATAATGGTATTGTTGATACTGAATACTTTATATTATTTAAAGAAAAGGATAATGATGCAATACAAAAGAAAATAAGAAATCTTATAAATAATTTAGCGAATTGTGGTTTAATTGCATCACAAACATCTAATGAAGATTTAAGAACAATTTTAGATAATTTCTTAAATGGTGGTGCGAAATTTCAAAGTGGGACGGTGATTGCAAATGGGGATTAAAAAAGAATTAGCTCCAAAAGGAATGACATTTAATTCTTCTGATTTTATAATTAGTGATAAGTATGCAACTATATTAACTGTACTTTCTTATCCAAAGTACATAACTCATGGATATTTATCAAGTTTAACATCTGGTATGGCTGGTGTTAAAATAGTAATTAAACATATTCCTGTAGCATTTGAAGTTGTTTCAAAAATGCTTAATAAACAATTACTTGATTTAAATGAAAGATATCAAAAAGAATCAGATCCTACTTATCAAGAGAGAATTAGACAAGATTATGAATCATTAGAAAATTTTATTAAAGTTATTACTACAAATCAATCAAAGGTATTTGATTTTCAATTACACATAATGATAACTGCAGATACAAAAGAGGAACTTGAAAGAACCAAAATTCAATTAAAATCAACTTTAGAAGCAATGGAAATGAGAGCAGTTCCTTTAAGATTTGAACAAGAAAAAGTTTTAAAGTCTTGTTTACCAATATTTGAAAAGCAAGATATTGAGGATAGAATTGGTACACCAATTCCTTCACCAACACTAGCGGCTATGTATCCTTTTGTATTTGATAGTATCAAGGACCAAGGATTATCATGTTTACTTGGTGTAGATTTCTCTGGTGGTATAATATTATTTAATCAATTCTTATATCAAATAAAGAAAGAACATAATAGAAATAATGCTAATATGATTATTTTAGGTAATTCTGGTAGTGGTAAATCTACTGCTGGTAAATTACTTTTAAGATCACATGTTAGAAATGGTTATAAGATTATTGCTATAGATCCTGAAGGTGAACTTGAACCAATGGCAAGACTTTATAACGGTGATTTTATAGATTTAGGTAGAGGTGGAGAATTTGGTATGATTAATCCACTTGAAATAGTACCTGATGCTGATGATGAAGAATCACAAAGAGGTGTTGGATATGCTGTTTTAACAAAAACACTTCAGACATTAAAGGCATTTATGAAATATTATGATCCATCTATTGAAGAAGATGTACTTACTTTATTTAATGAAGTTGTTGTTGAAACATACCAAAGATTTAATATAAATGTTAAAACTGATTTTACAAAATTAACTTCTGCAGATTTTCCAACATTTAGTGATGTTTATACAACTATAAGAGGAAGAATATTATCTTATGGTGAAGCAACTAGAGAAAGAGATATAATGGAAAAACTTGAAATAAAAGTTAGACCTCTTATTTCTGGAGGATTAGAACATTATTTCAATGGACATACAACAATAAGTCCAAGATCAAACTTTATTGTATTTAACATAAGAGAGTTAATTAATGCTGAAAAAAATATTAAGAATGCTTTATTCTTTAATATATTAAAATATGCTTGGGGACTATGTCTAGATGCAAGTGAAAATACTGTACTTCAAGTAGATGAAGCTCATATCTTACTTGCTAATGACAATACTCTTGGTGCAGATTTCTTAGCACAAGTACAAAGAAGAGCTCGTAAATATAATTCAGGAACAATAGTTATTACACAACAACCAAGTGACTTTGCAGCACCTGATGTATTAATGCAAGGTAAGGCAATATTTGATAATGCTTCATATTATCTAGTTATGGGTCTTAAAAAACAAGCCGTTGAAGATTTATCTTCACTAATAGATTTAAATGATAATGAAAAAGAAAATATTAAACGTTATAATCAAGGTGATGCATTATTTGTATGTGGAAGTAAACGTATGCAAATAAGTGTAATTGCAACTGATGCTGAACTTGATTCATTTGGAACAAGAGGCGGATTATAATAAAAAATAGGTGGTAAAAATGAAGGACGATTTTGAAAATGTTGAAATTGATAATTCAGATGATTTTGCTGAAGAATTAACTGAACCTTCAGTACCTTCATCAGATTTTAATGAATCTGGAACTAGCGGAATTGAAGAATCTGGTAGTTCTTTTGCCAGTGAAACAAATAGTGATGTACCAAATGTATCTGATGCAGATATAGAAAGATTAAATGATTCTAAAAATAAAAATTATACTAAGGCAGATAGTGGGAAAGATGCTTTTGATAGAAAAGTTAATAATAAAAATTATTACAAAGATAAGTTAAATAATGCAAAGAATAGAAAAGAAACTGCTAAAAATAATTTAAAAAAAGCATCAGATAATAGAGATCAAACAAAAGATAGATTAAATCAAGCAAGACAAAGAAGAAATTCTATTCCAAGAGGACAAAGAACTAGTTCTGATAAGGAAGAATATAAAAATGCTAAGTCAGCAGCTAAAGAAGCAAAAGCAAATGAGAAAAAAGAAAAAAATAATTTAAAAGATGCTAAAAAAGATATTTTTAATGCCAAAAAAGATAATTTAAAATCTAAAGCATATCAAGCAAGACATCCTATAGAAGCTGCTAAGAGTACTGCTGAGGCTGCTGTAAAAACAGCTGCCAAAAAGGCAGCAAAAAAAATATTGCTTGCAATTGCACCATATGCTGCAGGTTTAATTCTAGGTTTAGTACTTGCATTTTTTGTAATAGAACTTATACTAGGACCATTAATGGAAGTTTGGGGTAATATAGATGAAGCTATTACTAAAACTGCTGATTTTAGTGAAAAAGTAACTAATTTTTATAATGGATTTGGTTTTCAAGATTCAAAAGAGGCTTTTTATGATGAATTAGATGATTTATGTGATAGATATGGTTGTTCTAATAATGGTTCAGGTATGGATGTGCCACTTCTTTTAGCAACATTATTTTATACAGAAGGAATGGGTTATGATACTGAATATGGTGAAATGGATGATGATTCTGTTCTTGATGGATCATCAATGGGTTCTAATTCTGGTAATCAAAATGTGGTAAAAGAATATTTGAGAGAAAAATATGACATGTCAAAGGAAACCGTAGGAGAAGATGGACTTACATATAATGTTGGTAAAATATATAGGTTACGCAAACTAGCTAGAAATCAATTTTATACAAATTCATTTGGTTTATCAGAGAGAAAAGGTCCAACAAAAACAGTATCTTTATCCGATTTTTTAGATGAATATGGTAGTAATATCGCTAATGATGTAAAGGATATGCTATCTGATTTCGTAGCTTATACATTTACTTCAATATTATTACCGTTTAATGAAATATATGCGGATGCCATAGGATCAAAATATTCCGGAGAATATTTCCAAAATTTATCATTAATTGGTGGGGATTTTGTAGATACGTTTAAAGTACTCGTTAGTGATATATTTTATGGTATTGCAGATATAACAGATGTTGATGTATCTCTTACAGGTATAAAAGTAACATATAGACAATTTGCTTTTGATGAAGAAAATTACAAAAATTATTTAATGAATTACTATTTTGAACGTATGCCTGAGTTTAGAAGTATGTTAGGTGGACTTACAGGTGATGCAAGAGAAGAAAAAAAGGAATATTTATATAAAGATATTGTATCAAATAAAAATTTATTTAAAGATATATTTTTACAATATGCAGATGCTGATAGTGAGAGTTATATTGATAGTTGTTTGGGAGCAATTGATGTAAATTTAGTATCAGAACTTCAAAAACCTGTAAATATACCTGACGGAACTACAGTTTCTTTTAGTGACCAATATGCATATGGTGTTGTGGACGGAAAATATCATAATGGGGTGGATTTAAATGAAACAACAGCAGCTGTAAGTTTGGGCTCAAACGTGTATTCAGTTGCAAATGGAACAATTGAATCTATATCTAATTTATCTGGATGCACGGCTAATAGTGAAAATGTATGTGCCAAAACGATTAAAATAAGTCATAATATTGTTATAGATTCTTCAGAATATAAGTTTTCAACAATATATACCAATATCATTTCTAAAGAAGGATTGTCAATAAATAGTAATATTAATAAAGGAGATATACTTGGTACAATTGCTTCGACTAATAATGATGAAGGATTACACTTTTCATTCATGGATAATAAGGAATCATCATCTGGAACAATAATAGATCCAACTAATTTATTTATTACTTGTTCTACTAGTGCGGATGATTGGAAAATTCACAATATTGTTTTATCAAAAAACGATTTTAAGAATAAATTACAAAGTTATTGTAGTCGCGTTGGCTGTGGTTCATCAATGCAATTATTTGTGAATAATTCTGATTTAATTTATGATACAGCTAAGAGAAATAATGTTAATCCTGAATTAGTTGTTGTACGTGCTGTAAACGAAGGTTTTTCACCAGGAGGAGGTAGTAATAATTATTGGGGAATAGGATGTACAAATACTGGTGGAGTAAATGCATGCTCAAGATATTCTTCTTTATCTGATGGTGTAAAAGGATTTGCTAGTATATCTCCTGTTAAAAATTCAGAAACAGCATCAGAAATGATGTCAACATATGCTTATATTGGAGATTATTGGTATAATCCTGGTTCATGGTCATTAGGTGGATGTGCATACTATCCATCAATAAATGGTTATATGTCTTCTAGTAGATCAGTTACTGTTGGTGGATATTGTGAGACAAGTAGAAGCTGTTCTGGAAGTTCTTGTAATAAAACAATTGATGAGGATCAACAAGCATATTCTAAATGGCAAGTTGAAGAAAATTTAATAAAGAGAAGAAAAGAAATTTTTGGTTATTAATTTTCTTGATTTAAAGGTATTTTAAAATACCTTTTTTTTTGTTATAATATAGTAAATTGATAAGAAGGAAGAGATTTTATGAAATTAAAGTTTAGAGCAGAAAAAAAAGATGTAATAGCGTTTGCAGTAATATCTGTTTTTATGCTTTATTTAGTATGTTTATGTGTACTTAATTTCTCATTTATTATAAATGAAGGTACACCTTGGGGATTAAATCCATTTTTAGCGTTTACTCCAAAATATATTGGTGTAACAATAATGCTTTGGATTGCTTCTATTGCATTTCTATTTGCAAGTACATCATCATATTTCTTTACTAGAGAAAAAGGTTTTGGTTATACTAGTGAGAAAAAAGAAGATGGTTATGCTAGATGGGCAAAAGAGGGAGAAATAAAAAAAGCCAAAGGTGTTGTAAGAGTTCCATATGTTGAAAAAGAAGCAAAAGCAGGTGGTACACCTTTAGTATATGATAAGGAAGCAGCTTATGTAGATAATGGTGAAAGTCATACACTTGTTATTGGTGCGACAGGTTCAGGTAAAACACAAGGTATAATTAATCCAACTGTTCAAATGCTTATAAAGGGTAGAGAATCAATGATTATATCTGACCCTAAAGGTGAAATATATCATGATAATTCTGGAATAATGAGAGAACTTGGTTATCAAATTATTATACTTAATTTCCGTGATCCACAAAAAGGTAATTGTTGGAATCCTTATCATTTACCATATAAATATCAAAAGGAAGGTAATTTTGATAAGGCAAACGAACTATTAAACGACTTATCACTTAATATAGTTGTTGATGGACAAGGAAATGATCCATTTTGGCAGAATTCAGCGGCAAGTTATTTAACAGGTTTATCACTTGCTTTATTTGAAGATGCTCCAGAAGAAGAAATAAATATAAATAGTGTTAATTTAATGATGACAACAGGTGAAGATAAGTACGGTGCATCAAACTATTTAAAGGAATATTTTAATGCAAAAGATCCAGCTTCACCTGCTTGTGTAAATGCTTTAGGTACAGTTAATGCACCAAATGAAACAAAAGGTGGTATTGTATCTGTATTAAAAGATAAGGTTAAAACACTAGCTGTTACTAAAAACTTATCTGAAATGCTTTCTAAGAGTGATTTTGATATGGATAGTATAGGTGAAAAACCAACAGCAGTATTTATGATTATACAAGATGAAAAAACAACATACCATTCACTTGCTACTATATTTGTTAAACAATGTTATGAAGCTTTAATAAATGTTGCACAACAACATGGTGGAAAACTTCCTGTTAGAACAAATTTCTTACTTGATGAGTTTGCTAACATGCCTAAGTTTAAAGATATTACAACAATGGTTACTGCTGCTCGTTCAAGACAAATTAGATTTACATTTATCATCCAGAATTTTGCACAGTTAAAACAAAATTATGGTGATCATGATGCCGAAACTATTCGTGGTAACTGTGGTAACTTAATATATTTATTAACAGGTGAATTATCAGCTTTGGAAGAAATTAGTAAATTATGTGGTGATAAGCTTGTTAGAGTTGGTAAAGATAAAAAGGAGGAAACAAGACCTCTTGTAACTGTATCAGAACTTCAAAGAATGAAGCCTGATGAAATCATATTAATTAAACAAAGATGTGCACCTTTTAGAGGCAAATTAAAAATGGATTGGGATACTGATTTTGGTTTTGGTAAAGGTACAGATCACTATGGTAAAAATGTTATTTATCCACAAAGAGAAATGACACCAATAAAAACTTTTGATATAAAGGAATTTGTAAGAAAACAAAAACAAGAAAAGCTTCAAAATGCAGGTCTTGATGGTAATTCTTCTTCACCAATGGGTGGTGGTTCACCTTTTGGTATGAATCCTTTTGGTGGTATGCCAGGTATGGGTTCAGATATGGATATAGATAAAATGATAAAAGAAATAGATGCTAAAATTGCTGAACTTGAAAAAGAAGAGGAGGAAGAAAAGAAGAAACAAGAAGCAGAAAAAAATAAAAAAATAGAATCTAAAGAAGAAGTAATTAATAATTCGGAAGAAAAAATTATAGATAAACCTGCACCAGAACCTATTAAGAGTAATAGTGAAGAAGAAAAATTATTTGATACAAGAAATATATCAACTGATCCAAATGTAAATGAGATTATTCATAGTAATATGGTTGATTTTGAAAACTTTAAAATCAAAGATGATAAAGAAAAAATGGATAATGAAAATAAAGAAGAACCAAAAAATAATATCAAAAAAGATAATGATTCTGATTATGATGATTTCTTTGATGATTTCTTCTTTGAAGAATAAAAAATGCACAATCATTGTGCAAAATAGTGTCTAAAAAAAGTAAAAATGCACAAAATATTGAAAATATTGTGCATTTTTTTCTTTAGGCTATTGATATAGTTATAAAATAAATATTTTCATATTATATAGTGGACTGGTGGAAATATGAAAAATATAAAAGCATGTGATTTAAAACCAGAATACAATATAATTGATTTAAGAACAAAAGGTGCATATATGAAAGGACATATATATAATTCAAAAAATATTGATATGAATAATTTAACAGATATGCCTAATATGTATTTGGATAAAGATAAAACATATTACATATATTGTACAGAAGGATTTAAAAGTAAAAGATGCTGTAAATTTCTTGAAGTAATGGGATATGATGTAGTTAATGTAATAGATGGGTATGAAGGTTTTATATAAAAAATAAGTTAAGTTTAAAAAACTTATTTTTTTTGTATTAAAAATGGTTTATAATATTAAAGGAGGATAACATGGAAACATTTTTAACAGAATTAATTAGTAAAGCAACAGATTTAATGGGTAGTCTTGGATTTATATCAGGATTTTTACTTATTATATTTGAATCAATGATACCTGTTTTACCACTTGCTGTTTTTATAGCACTTAATATTATGACTTTTGGGTCATTATTTGGTTTTATATTATCTTGGGTAGCAACAGTTACTGGTTGTATGATTTCATTTTATTTATGTAGAAAACTACGTAATAAATTTGAAAAGAAATATGGAAATAACGAAAAAGTTAAGAAATTTAAAAAATATATTAATAAATTATCGTATAGCAATTTAGTTATATTAATTGCTTTGCCATTTACACCTGCATTTGCGGTTAATATAGCCGCAGGTTTAACAGATATAGATGCTAAAAAATTTTTTTCAGCTCTTATGATAGGTAAATTACCGATGGTTTATTTTTGGGGATTTATAGGAAAAAGTTTACTTGAAAGTATAACAGATCCATATACAATTGCGCAGGTCGTATTTATGGTTTTAATTGCGTATTTAGTAAGCAGGCTTGCAAATAAATTTATAAAATAGGAGGTACAAAATATGGAATATATAATAATTGGAATACTTATTTTACTTGTTGTACTTGTAACAATAAGTTTATTTAAAAATATTAATGAAGGAAATATTACTGAAAGACTTGGTAAACTCGAAAATAATGTAACAAGAGATCTTTATGATTTTAAAAATGATATTAATAAAAATCTTAATGAAGATATTAATGCATTAAATGATAAGATAGAACTAAGATTAAACATGATAAATGATAAAGTAAATGAAAGACTAGATGAAAATTTTGAGAAAACTAATAAAACATTTACATCAGTACTTGAAAGATTAAGTAAAATAGATGAAGCTCAAAAGAAAATAGATACTTTGTCTAATGATATAGTTTCACTTCAAGGAATATTAACTGATAAAAAGAGTAGAGGTATATATGGTGAAGTAAATTTAAAACACATTTTATCTAGTGTATTTGGTGAAAAGAATGATAAGATTTATCGTCTTCAATATACTCTTCCGAATAGTACAATAGTAGATGCAGCATTATTCGCACCAGAACCACTTGGTCTTGTTGGAATTGATTCAAAGTTTCCTCTAGAACATTACAGAATAATGGTTGATAAAAGATATAGTGTATCTGATAGGGAAACAGCTGCTAAACTATTTAAAAGTGATGTTAAAAAGCATATTGATGCTATAGCTAGTAAATATATTATAGAGGGTGTAACAAGTGATCAAGCAATAATGTTTTTACCTGCAGAAGCAATATTTGCAGAACTTAATGCATATCATAGTGATATAATTGAATATGCTTATAAAAAAAGGGTATGGATAACTTCTCCAACAACGTTAATGAGTACGCTTACTACTATTGAGGTAATTATTAAAAATGAAGAAAGAGATAAATATGCTAAAGTAATAAGAGATGAACTATCAAAACTATCTATTGAGTTTGGTAGATATAAGGAAAGATGGGACAAGCTTTCTAGAAGTATTCAAACAGTTAATAAAGATATTGAAGATATACATACAACAACAGAGAAAATTACTAAAAGGTTTAATAGTATAAATAGTGTAGAATTAGATGATAAAAATTTAATTGAATAAAAAAAACATCAAATGATGTTTTTTTAAAATACTAAAAATGTAATTATTCCAACTATAAAACAATATATTGAGAAGTAAATTAATTTACCTTTTTTCATAATGTCAATAAATAGTTTTGCTGCAAAATATGTTACAATACCAGCTGCAATCATACTTACTAAATAAGGGATTGCAAGAGTTCCAATATTACCAGCAGTAACAAGATCTTTAACACCAAGTACCATACTTGCTACACTTATTGGAATATAAAGCATAAATGAATAGTTAAGAGCAGTTTCTCTTGTTAGATTAGATTTCATACCTCCAACAACAGTTGCTCCACTTCTACTTATTCCAGGAAGAAGTGCTATTACTTGAAAACATCCAATTTTAAGTGCATCTAAGTAAGTCATATCCTTTTTTTCTTTTTTTCCTTTTATATCTTTAATCATAAATAATAGTATAGATGTGATTATAAGCATTAAACCTACTAGTTTTGTTGTAAAGTATTCTTCAATAAAGTCTTTTACAAATAAACCTAAAAGTGCCGCAGGTATAGTACCTACAACTATAAGCCATGCATATTTATAATTAGTACTATATTTTTTTTCTTTAGTTTTAATATACATAAAGAAATCTTTAATAATACTTATTATTTCCTTTCTATACAGAATTAAGATTGCGATAAGTGAACCAAAATTAACAATGATTTCAAAATTCATATCACTTAATACTTCACTATTGAATAGAGATTTAAATATTCTTAAATGTCCACTAGATGAAATAGGAAGTGGTTCTGTGAAACCTTGTATTATCCCCAGAATTAAATATTTTAATAATAACATTTTATTCACCTCATAATAATTATATAATAAATTTCAAAAATAATAAATAAAATTATAAC
>CDZH01075224.1_pt1 | contig 11216 bp, 19 predicted proteins | sample 557721 | NCBI WGS metagenome assembly CDZH01 (sample SAMEA3182062, study PRJEB8094) | gut metagenome | biome: human; feature: gut; material: Stool; isolation source: human stools | place: Canada | collected 2013-01-14
TACGATTACTATTACGTAAAGTATTCCGCCGCCTTTTACAAGACCATGCAGGAAGCCGAACCCCGCGATGTAATGGTGCCTGTCGTTGCGGCGTATGTCCCCCAGCGCAACAAACTCCGCGTTTCGGCCGTCAACAATCCGTTCTCGTTTCCGCCGGCCAACTCCTACGCCATCGGTACGGACAGCAACCGCATCCTGGCCGTCAACTCCGCGGCAATCGAAATGTCCGACGCCAAGTTCGGCGAATTTCCGCTCTACGTCTTTACCGAGGAGGGCATCTTCACGCTCCAGTCCGGCAGCGGCGAAGTTCTGTATTCCGCGACGATCCCGCTCAACTACGACCGGATCGTCAACCCTGCCACGCTGGCCGTCAACCACAATATCCTATACATCACGGCCCGGGGCATCGTGGCGATGTTCTCCAACGACAGCCGCCTGATCTCGGAAGCGTTGAATGACCTGCACAATATGCCGCCGCTCGACTACCTGCTCACGGCGAAGATGTGCTACCAGCCGTCCCACAACGAGGTGATCGTGTGGAATCCCGGGCAAGCCATCGGCCGGGCCGCCCCCGGAACCCGTGCCTATGTCTACTCGCTCGACGGCAGCTATTGGAGCACGCGCGATTTCGACGGAGTGAAACTCAACACCAACGAGCTGTTCCTCCGCCCCTCTTCCGATCATATTCTCCTCCTCGACCTCGACGAGGAGGAGGCACGGCCCGACCAGCCCGTCCGGGTCCGTATGGTCACGCGCCCGCTCAAATTCGGCTCCACGGAGTATAAACGGCTCGAAACCCTGATCCTCCGTCTGCACACTTCCGAGTCCCAGCCGATGCGGCTCCTTGTCGAAGGGAGCACAGACCTGAAAACATGGACCGCACTGCGGGACACGGATTCCCTGGACGCGGGCCGCGACATCCTGCTGCGCCGGTTCCCGTGTTCCATGTGCTACCTGCGCGTCACCTTCGAAGCAACAGTCGGCACCCCGCTCGAATTTACCCAATTCGACATGGAGTACTACCTGCGTTTCCTCCACCGTCTGCGCTGACGGTGTGCAGCTGCACACAAAAGAGCGGGTATTGCACAAATCATCGCACAATACCCGCTCTTTTTCGCACTTCACTCTACTATGTAGAGTGGCTTCCGTTGTGCACATCTTGTTTTTGCGCCGCGATATGCACAATTTTCCATCTTTTCAGGCTGTTTCCCGCCAAATCATCCCCACATCCAGCGAGGTGTCCATCCGCTCCGAATACCGCCCCGAAACAGCCAGCAGCTGCACCTTTTCCCCGTCGTCGTAGACGACCTCCATGTAATGCCTGTCGTAAAGCGAATAGAGTCCCGCAATCCGCCCTTCCCGGACCTTTCCCCGGTGGTCGGGATAGCTGGCCACCCGTGCGCCCACAGCGGCCAGCTTTTCATTGTATGTCACCCAGCCGCCCATCACGAATACACTTTCTTCGTCCGCGGGGCGGCGTCGATCTCCGCCGCAGGGACCGACTGCCGCATCGTCTCCATTACCCGGCAGACCCCGGCCGCAAACATCATTTCACATAATTCCCGAGCCACGGCCCGGAACATTTCGCGCGTCATTCCGGCAGGCGTCACGAGCTTCATTTTCTTTTCCAAGTATGCCCCGATCTTCGGCCGTTCATCCCGCAACAGCGTCCCGACATCTATTGTAATTCGTCTGTATTCCATATTACGCAGCCCCTGTCAGGAATTTGTGCACGAAATACACTTGGCCTTTGCCGGTCACCTTCGTCGTGCACGAGACCAACACCGAACCGTCCGGCTTATTGATGGCCGTTTTATTGACCTTGAACAACCCCATTTCCATTGCCCGCTGGGTAGGCTGGTTATAATACTCCCCTTTCGAGCAGAGGTAACCGTTCTTACGAAGCCAATCGAACAACCGGTTCTGACCGATGTTCACCCCGTTCTGCTGGAGAATTTTCGCCAGTTCGGCCACCAAGCATGAACGGTCAGAGGTGGCCACGGCATCGGCAAACAAGGCTTTCGGCTTCATGGCCTCGATCTGCTTCTGCTGGGCTTCTACCCGCTCGGCCTGTTCGGCGGCCAGACGCAGGGCCTCGGAGAAGTTCTGCGGAATCTGAAAACCTCCGGCCGCCCGCTCGCGTTCCAGCTCCTCCCAGCGAATGACAAGTTTGGCGCGGGCTTCGTCGTTGAACTTCGTGGCCACGTACAGGCATTCGGTTTTATTAAGTTGGTACATAGGCAAGCTGCGGCCTGTGCTATCCTTATATTCACTGAGCGGAAAATTGCGTTGAGTAGTTTTCGTCCATGCCTCTTCCATATTTCTAATGGATCGCATCACATCAGCATGTCTCATACCTGTTACCTCGGCAATCTGCAACGAGGTCATCGTCTCGGCGTTTTTAAGTAATTCATTCATGGCTAACAGTTTTTAAGGTTTAGTTCAACTTTTGATTCAACAGATTGACATTCGCCGAAACAGGCGCGTGAAAACTCGGTGAACTCCGAAAGGAGGCCACGGGAAAGAATGAACGCATAAGCCTTGTTCTTGGCGTTCATCTCGATGAGAAACTTCGAATAGAGGGATTCGCTCGTGTCGTGAGCGGAACGGTTTGTCCAGGGCGTATTTTCCCCGTTCAAACATTTTTCTCTGGTGTTGGACATAACCGAAAATGTTTGTTGAGCGGAAATAAAGAACGGTTCCGCCTTTCCCGTTGTCCTACACCAGAGCGGCAGTGGGCGCATTAACGCTCCACACGGGGGTACGAAACCGTGTATATGTAGCGTCAGGGCATAAAAAATGCCCGCTACAAACAGGCAGAATATTCTGCCGCTCTGAATATAGGACGCTACAAACATACAAATCTTTTTTATTTCCGCAAAATCAGATCTTCATTTTCCGGCAATTCATATCTTTTGCCATTCAGAATTTCGGTGCATCTTTGGTTTCCCGCCTCAACGTGCGTATCGCCCGGTCTATGACATCTCCGATAATCGTGGGGTTCGGCGCATCCCGCGTAGTCGCGTTGAACTTGTAAAGGGTATGGCCGGGAACTTTCGTCAGCCGACCGATCAGTTTGTATTCGTTCTGTTTCTTCTCGACGGCTTCGATCTGCGCCTTGCAAATCTTCTCGTTCGTGAGGCCTTCATGTGGGGTTAGAATGTCCATGGTTAGAATAATTCTTGTGTTTCATCCGGCAGTTCAACACCCATACGCCGGAGGGCGTGGCGGAGTGTGTAGCCGTTGTTGGAGTAATTCATTGCCATTTTGTAGAGTTTCGGATGCAGGGCGTAGAGTACCCGAAAGCGACTCCCCCCCGAGGTGGGCGCCGAAACCGCAGAATACGCAGCCGGTGCGATCTATGCCCGGTACGTCGTAAATTGGGCAGTATGACACCGACAATTTGCGGATGTAGGCCCAACAGTCCGCATTCGTCCATATCGACAACGGAGCGCTGTGTGTCTTGCGCGGGTCGTCTGAAAAGGAGTTGCAACCGCCGTGACTGATATATGTAATCTCTCGTCGTTTACTTTCTCCTGCCATAGTTCCAACCATTGGGAGGCTGAGTGTTGAAGCGTTATATGTTGCAAAAGGTCTTTTTTTCAATATCTCGCAACATTTTTCCGAGGTCATGTACGGTTCTGTGCTTAGATAGCGCCATTTTTTCGCAAGTATACCTTGCTGGCGTTTCCCATCGCCATAGAGCCGATAGTTTCTCAGTTTTTCGCTTTTGGATGTGCGGATGTCTCGCACGGCATGCGCCTGCTCTTTGCTGACCAACGGGAACCCGTATCGGGCGATCACTTCCCGTGGCGTCAGTTGCGGCCGGATGATCGTGACGTTGGGTGTGTGTCGAACGAAGCTGACGATTTCCGGCCATTCGTTGCCCGTCGAGCAGAACACACCCGGCATATCCGGATCGACGAAGCGTCGGGCGATGTCGAGTAGTACTGTTGAGTTCAGCCCGCCGGAAAATGAGACGTAGGGCTTGCGGCCGTACTTTTCGCAGTAGTTTATGAACGCCTCGATCGCACCGACCGTGTGGTCGATTTTCTGCTCCAGAGGCCATGCCTGGCGGGTTCGAAGGTCTGAAAGAGTTATCTTGTTCATTCCGTTAACTTTTTTTTCGAGATTTTGCGAGAATCTCGCTATTTCACCAAATCGAATTCGTAAACCACCACCCACGGATTAATGCTCCAATTTCCCTTTGAATTTGATATAGAATCTTGCTCGTATCATTTCTCCCTCTTTTTGAAATGTTCGATAATCTCCTCGGCCGAGGCCTTGCGCGGCGTCTTGCCATACAACATAATCCATCCAACTATATTAGCCTCCTTGACTCTGCACTTCTCAAAATGGCCCAACTCATCAATGAACCACTGCTCCCGGTCGTTCCCGTCATTCATCGCCGCCAACGCTTTGAACAGTTCGATGTCTTCGCCGCAGTCGTAGGACGGGTACTCCTTGTCGGCATTTTCTGCTTTAAACCATCCGACATTATACCCGGTGTCGCCGTCATAATCCGGAATTCCGTGCACCTCGTAGTCAATTCTATTCCGATTGATAGCGCCGCAATGCAATGTATTCCAGCCGTCGAACAAGCAACAACGGCATACCATGTACCCGATTCCTTGCAGCCATTCGGTCAGCTCTTTTCGCTTCTCCGGGTCATTAACCCTCACGAATGCAGGTGTTAAAAAAATCATGTTTTTTGTAATTAGTTGGTCTAATGATTTCACTTACGTTGGCTTTGCGATTTCCGACGGCAACAATTCTATCCATATCCCAACCGAGATTTATTCGTGATTGTAATCGGCGATAATCAATGCCTAATTCCCTCGCCCATTGAGCCATTCGGTAACAGGGAGTAAATATGGGCCGCATGGTGGCTTTATTGCTTTATACGCCTCCCGCCTTTGCATGTAAACCATCAATCTCATACTCCCGGTGGCATTTATTGCAGATGATTGGCCCATCCTCATAAACCGGGTCTTTCAAATCTTCCCAAACGTCAGTATAATTAATGCCCCTTGCCTGAATCTTATTTCCGCAAATGCACGTGAACTCACAGACGACTTTATACTTAATATCTTCCACATGAATGTATACATCCAACCGGCCATCATCGGCGTCCTTTTCCCGTTGTGTGCATTCGCGCTCGATATTCTGCAAAAGCGCGATTTGTTCAGGATTACCGATTTCAGGTTTTACCTCTACATCCCCACGCATAAACTTGCCATCCACGAGACGCAACGGCTGCTCAATGCTTGTTACCTGATCTTTCATAATTTTCGTACTTATTTATCGTTTCGAATATCTGCAAGGCCACCTGCGGAACTATGGCGTTGCCGCATGCTTTGATGGATTCCCTGCGCCACGCAGGAAAGGATAGACCAGCCAGTTCACCGGGAAACCCATCATTTCGGCTACAAACAGGGGATTGGGTTGGAAAGTCGTCCCAGTCCGGTATTCGTCGCTTTGCATTGCCATTTTGGACAATCCGCTCTTGCGTTTGACTTGACTGGCCGGAAGACTGGAATTCATGGCATCGTTGGCCGTAGGTGTCGGCAGAAGTCCCATTCGAGCCGCAAGTGCGATTGTCGGTCGGTCGGCAGCTCCCGGAGACAGACTTCGGTTGATACGCCCCGATCCGGCATCTATTGCAGTCGGCGTCGGCAGCAGCTCCAACGGCATGAACACCGTCTTGCCCTTCTCGCATTGTTTCAATCCCGGCGTCTGTACGGTGGGCAACAAACCAGCATCTGTCCCGCCGGTGGGGAGCGCCGACACCGCAAGCCGGTATAATATACGTCCGCAATTCGTATCCTGCCGCTTCCAGGTCAGAACACACCTTGTCGAAGACCATTCCTTCCGACCAATTAATAATTCCGAAAACGTTCTCGCCCACGACCCAACGGGGTCGAACAGTCCGAATAACCCGCAGCATCTCCGGCCAGAGGTAGCGGTCGTCCTCCGTGCCCTTGCGCTTGCCCGCGAGGCTGAACGGCTGGCACAGCTACGGGAACCCTCCGGTAAGGACAATGTCCTCATTCCTCCAGAGGGTTCCATATCGTTTTGAAAGTTCAACGTCAATTGTTTCATAAGTCAAAGTGTGTATGTCATTGTGATGGTATGCTTCGGGAAAGTGATACCGTAGTACTCGCCGGCAAAAATTGTCTATTTCACAAGTAACGAGCGTCCTCCATCCTGCCCAATGCGCGGCGAGGGCAAATCCTCCTATTCCCGAAAATAAATCTATGTGTATCATTTCCTTCGTTCGATTTGATGCCTTCGCGTGTGTTCTGCTTTTGACAAGCGTCGCCGCAATATATCGTGTCTTCACTCATCGTCGTTCCGTTTCATTCAGTACAAAGCATCAGATCGTTGTCGTGCTGCTTATCCAGCAAGCGGGTCGCCCTCCCTTGAGGCGTCCATGTCGCCACGAAATCGTAGGTCGGGAAATGAATCACCCCGACAATCGGATAAGCCGGGAACCGACGGCAGAAACTGTACACCGTCACCGGATAGCCGGCACGTGTCGCCAAAGCAGCCCCGGCCTGCGCCTTTTCAAGGTCGAAATCGTCCGTCTTTTTCATATCGTTGCTTTCATTTGCCACTATTGAGCATTTTCTTTCGCCACATGGCACGACCGTTAATCACGATGCGTTCGAAATCCTCTCCTTTTGCGCGGACCGGAATTTCATTGCACATCTCCTCGTAGGTGTAATATTTCACTCCGGGGCATATCTTCAGGGATTTATCAAGTTTAGCGTAGTTCACAAAAGTTGCGTAAGCATTCACATTGTTCAGGTAGGCTTGCTTGCTGTGCATCGTGAAGATCAAGCGCCGGATGTCCTCCAAAGAGTATTTGCGCAGCATCCAGACAGCGTTCGTCTCGGTGATGGGTTCGGGCATCGAAGCGATGGTCGGAACATTCTCGCTGATCCACGCCACCAACTCCGCGGCGTTGTTTCCCCCTACAACCCCCTTCTCTGAAACTACTGTGTGTGTGTATCCCTCTACTCTACTTTCTTTTACTTTACTTTCTTCTACTTTATTCTTGTCGGAATTTATGCCCGTTCCCTCCGAATTTTCCGGCATTTCTTCCGAATAAACCCTATTTTTTTCCGAACTTTCAGTTATTTCTTCCGAATTTCTCGGGCTTATTCCGGCAAATTCCGACGAATTTCCGGCATTTTCCGAATTAATGAGAGAATATTCCGGATTAATAGATACTTTCCGTTTGAGTTGCCGGATTGTCTCAGCATATCGCCGCTGAATACCGCGAGATGTAAGGATACGGTACTTGTCCATCATTTCCCGGCTGAACAAGCCTACGTTATCACTCATACAGAAATCCAGCATTTCGTCTATTTCTGTTTCTGCAATGCGCATATCGTCCGCAATATCAAAAGCCGTCCCGTCGTCAATCGACATATAGTACCCCTTGTCTGAGTAGATCGCACACAGCAAATACAGATAGAACTCCGCACCTCGGGCATATTTGCGCGTCAAACGACGCACTTTCTTATCACGGAGAATATCTACATCCACCGGGAAATATCGAAGATCTATTTTATTGTTTCGCCCCATTGTTTACAGTATCGTTAGCGGGAATTCTGAATTATTTTTCCGGATACACAGCGCGTGCGGCGTTATAATACTCCTTGCTGCTGCGGTCAATATTGCCGTTGTGCATGTTGACCTCATACACCGATCCGGACGATACGGCATGCCGGCGCCGGGTCCAGAAATGGCAGTCACCGATCGGCTGATGCCCGGCCGCTTTCAGCGCATCGTTGATCTCAGCCCGATGTTCGCACAACACGAGCGCTTGTTCGAGTGTCGGCAGCGCCCCGGCCTGGTCCCGGACCCATTGAACCGCAACGGCGTATTTCAATGATGGTTGTTCATAGAACCCGACCATGAACCGCTGATAGCCGGCTTCGATGTAGATGCCCTTCGTTCTTAGTTCGAAGGAAAATTCCATGTATTTCATGTCAGTTCTTGTTTTGCGCTTCCCGTTATCGTTACATTCGCAATATTCATGTATAGAATCAATTGCGCATTTTTCATCTGTCCCGGTTGCTGTCCCGCTCACCGCGTCACCCTCTGTCCCGGTTGCTGTCCCGCGACCTAATACTGTCCCGCACATTGTTGAATTATCTCCGTAATCATACAATTCACAAACAGTTACGATTAAACATACTGTCCCGGAAACCGTATTTATATCTATGCGCAGATCATCCCGCTTTTCATCCCGGATTTTTTTCAGAAACCGATCCTCGGATGATATGCCCCACCTCCAGAGATCCGCAAGGCCTCGTATGGAAACAACCGTCTGTCCGCGCCGAAGCAGAACATCCACCCCGCGAACATGCACCAACCGCCCGTCGGTATAGGCCGCCTGTTCATAGAGCGACATCATCGCCTCGAAACGGGAAAAGCTACGTTTTTCCATCCATTCCTCGGACTGGAACACACTCCTCGGCACTTTGACATATCCACGTTTTACCATCTCAAAAAGTCTGTTCCTATGTGATCATCATGCCCTTCAATACATTTCCTGTATTCTCTGGATTTGGCCTTATTCTCCACGTTTCAAGTAGAATTTTTCTTTTTTCAGTTTGGAAAAATCCAGCGTCAGCACCGTACTCGCACGGAACAGCAGTTTCGCATCCGTCGAGTTGGGGTGCAGTTCGATCAATCCCCGGCCGGCATAGTCCCGGACCCGGGCCGCCGATACTCCGTGAAACCTCGCCACCTCTTCGGTAGTCAATGCCACGGCATAGAACCGCGAGGCATCCACACTGCCCGCCTCCTTGTCCCGAAGGGCTGCCGCCAACTGTTCGCACTTCGCTTCAAGCCGGGCTACATGGCTGAAAATAGCCGCTGCGTTCATCTCCGTATCCGATCCTCCTGCGGTCGGTCTGTTCTGTCCGTTCATCTTATCTGATCCTTTTGATATGAATATACCCCTCTTCGTCCACGCTCGTCGTGAACTGCATTTCCGTATTGGTCTGATAGCGAAAAATAGCCCCTCGTATCGTCGAAAGCGTCGTCGTCGAAAACGCGGGATACTTCTTTTCATCCCCCGGCCTGAATGTTTTCAGTACGTCACGCCACGTGAACGGAAGCTCGCCGATCTCTACATTTTTGTTCATCTGATTCGTCTCCATATCCATGCTTGTTATTGAAAGATTCGCAATACATCCAACCTCCGCAGCCACCGGCGGCAGAAGCTGCGGACAATCCCGCGCCGCCGGGCCGCCGCGTCCTTCCGGTTCTGACGCAGGATCTCCTCCGGCGTCAGCGCCCATACCTGAAACTCCGTACCGCTGATGCGGTCCCTTGAAATCATGTACATCGTATCTCTGTTTTTTGGGTTTTCTTAAAAACATCCTGCACCGATTTTAACACCACTCAAAATCTCCAACCACGCAGGACAAGGTGCAGGATGCCATTTTTTTTCAGTATATTTGCCTTACCACTCAATTTCAACCGCCATGAAAAACTTCATCAAGGTCATCGACCATATGGGCGCAACGCGTTTCATCAACGTCAACCACATCTCATCGATCACTCCTCTTTATTCCGATCCCCGGTCCAAAAAGGGAGTTGTGATTGCCCTCAACACCATTTTCGACACCTCGAACCGTTATCAGCTCATCACTGTTCCCGGGGAGGAAATTTCAGATATTCTACGGTCAATAGAGGACGCCCTGTTGTAAGGTAGTTATAATAGTCGGCCGCCAAATCCATCTGGAAGGAAGCAGGTGCTCCTTGGCGGATAGCCGTTTCCAAACACCACTTTCGGAGTCTGACATCCGCTCCGAACAGGTTCTTGATGCTTCTGATTATCCGTTTCATTTTTTCAGTATATTTGCCTTACCACTCAATTTCAACCGTTATGAAAAACTTTATCGAAGTAACCGGCAGCGACCGGGTCAAACACTTGCTCAACATCAATCAGATCTGTCATATTTGTCCGGAAGGGAATCATACGAGGATCGAATTTATGGCCTTGTCCCCCTCCCTTGTATACTGTATGGACGTGATCGATAAATATGATGATGTCAAGGCTATGATCGCCGAGGCTTTGCCGTAATCCATGTATATATTACTTCAGCCCGGTTCAGCACTTTCGTGAAGTCATCCTCTTCGGGGCATTTGCTCGGGAATGGATGGTAGCTGCTGTATGCCCGGTCCAGACACCACTTTCGGAGCCGGCTCCTTCTGTCCACTCCGAACAGATTCTTGATGCTTCTGATTATCCGTCTCATGTTTTTACTGTTTTTATGATATGAACTACTATGAATCAAAACTCTCCGAATTGAGCGACATCACTCAGGAATCGGCTGACATTCAACGCTCTTTTTTACAACACGCTCTACTCGTATCTTCAAGTATGCTCGGTATTCTCGTCTCCCTCCACACCACCGCTCCTCAATGCCGATGGCTCCGGTGGGTATTTGCTCTTGCAGTGGGTATACTTGTACTGGGAGTTTTAGCCAATGCAATAGCTTTATATGCTCAGACACGGCTTGCCGATCGAGTCGTCCGGAAATACGCGGCCGAATATAAAGCCGCACTATCCGAACATCGGCAGCTGCATCCCGTCGTCGTGAACAAGACAATGCTGCACACAGCCTGCGAACGAGCGACATACATCCTCCTGCTGTCCGCATTGCTGCTGCTCGGAATCTATGCCGTATGTATTTCGCTGTCCGCATGACCCTATTTCAATTATTTTAATTATATTTGGGTACTACATTTGTAATACACAGTGCAAATATAGATAATATTTTATCCAATACAAACAATAATAGATAAAAATATGTCCACGCCAAAGGAGAGGATTATCGAATTGCTTAATTATAAAGATATTAACGTATCTACTTTTTTCCCTTCAATTAATTTAAGCTATTCCAATTTCAAAGGAAGACAATTAAAATCGTCTCCAAGCGTAGATGTTTTGGCTAAAATTAAAACTATAATTCCGGATGTTAATATAGAATGGCTCGTGACTGGAGAAGGGGATATGTTACAGTCTCAAAATTCAACTGTACCAAACAATTTTGTCGAATATTTACGAGAAAAAGATAAAAAGATCGAAGAACTCTTACAGGAAAACATTCGGCTCAAAATAGAACTTTCGCAAGCACGACAGTTGCCGAAAGAGCCGCTTGTCATGCCGGCAGGCCATTCCGTTACCC
>CDZH01079083.1_pt1 | contig 11211 bp, 9 predicted proteins | sample 557721 | NCBI WGS metagenome assembly CDZH01 (sample SAMEA3182062, study PRJEB8094) | gut metagenome | biome: human; feature: gut; material: Stool; isolation source: human stools | place: Canada | collected 2013-01-14
CTCAAAGAGGAGTCCAAGCTGCAGGGCCAGTACAATGTTGGATATCCCAACGGGGATAATGATTACTGCCATAATGATCATGGCCACGGTTAAAATGAATGATAATTTTCTCATAGCGAGATACACTCCTTTTCTGTTTTGTTATATAGTAACGGCAAGCCCTGAGGCTCCCCGAGAAAAAAGGTTGGGGGAACCTTTCGGCTCCGATCTATATAAAAAAAGCACCCAATGATTGCAATTGCTTGCATTCAATGAGTGCTCTTGTTGCCATAACCGGCCATGATTCAATTGTAAAGAGAAGGGATAGCCCCTTCAGTTTCCGATACTTGTGCTTCTTACTGGAAGAAAGCATAAGAAAACAAAAAGTGCCCGAAAGATAATCTCTCAGGCACTGTGAAAACTCTGATAACTGTTACTGCCGATGGGCAATATCTGATACTAACATAGATATTATAGCAGAAGCGTCCGCAAAATGCAAGATGTTTGATGAATTTACAAGTCTATGCTTCAATGATGATAGCGTGTAAAACAAATCTCGCGTTATCGAATTCATAGCTGCAAGTAGACAATGTAAGAATCCTATCTGTGACTGCGGGAGAAAGGGGGCTTTCAAACCACGAACGCTGCTTTGCTTCCTTAATCCAAGTTTCAAATTCTTCGTCAGACTCAAATCCAATTATCCAGGCAGAATCCTCAACACTGGCAACATAGCCGGCAAAAAACTCTATCCGGTAGGTTGCATCCGGAGTGATAAGAAGAGCTTCCGGGTGCTCGTCATAATATTGCTGCTTCTTATACTGGGTTAGTCCCGAGAACATTGTCCCGTTTTTCATATGATGCCCATAAATGATGCTATGTCGGTTTGACATATCCGAAGCCACTCTGGAATCCAGAAAGATGCATCCGGCACTGTTCCACTTGCCGTCAAATAGGTGTTTAAGGTAATAACTGTTATCAGAGCCTTGTACAACGGGATAATTGATTGCTGTATCTTCAATATAAATCCACGCGACGCAATCTTCATTGATTTCAAGAAGTGCGTCAAAATCTACTGCGGGCCCTACAGGTTCTATCTCGGTTTCTCCAGACTCAGATGAAAATGTCTCATCCGTCTCTTCGGAAGGAGGCACTTCGGGAAAAGAGATGAGCTCTTCCAGGTCAGCATAGGACTCAGCACTTTCCTGCCTCTCTGTATGCTCCCGGAAAATCTGATATCCTGCGAAGGCGGCAATAAATATAAAAATCAAAATCAGTATGACAGAAATAAATTTTCTCATAGTTTGTTTGCCTTCTCCTTCATCTGCCTTGCCGACGGGTTACTATAAATCAGAGTGGTTTGGACATTACTATGACCGGCTTGATTTGCAACCTCGTGGATCTTATATTCACCAGTATCGAGTGCGTGGCTACAAAAATAATGTCTTAGCATCTTTGGTGTGATGACATCAGAATACTGGTTAAAGATCTGATTGATACGGGATGCTGCCATCTTCTCGGACTGGCGGCTCACAAACAAATACGGACTGTCTGAGTTTCTCACCTTCAGGTACTCGCGGATTGCATGTACGGTTTTATCGTTCAAATAAACTGTCCTTTGTTTATCTCCTTTACCGACAACGTAGATTTCTTTTGCGATTAGATCTACCTGGTCAAGTCGAAGATTAACACACTCCGATCTACGAATGCCGGTATAAGTATAGAGAGTCACAATGGCGAAGTCTCGCTTATTACCACCCTCAAGCAGACGTTGCCTGAATGCTTCTACATCCTTCTGCTCGACAGTGCAGGGATTGGCATACTGGGTTTGAATTTTCATAAAATCATTCTTTACGATCGCCAGTTCTGTCTGACGACCGGAGAAGATCAGGAACTCATTAAAACTTCTCAAGGAAGACAAATGGTTATTTACAGACTTGGGACTGTATCGCTTAATTGTCTTCATGTATGAAATGTAATCAAGCACATTCGCACGGTACAACTGCTGCGGTTCACTTCCGAAGCTATCCAGACACCATTTGAAGTAGAGTCTAACCTTATCACAGTATCCCAGTGCTGTATTCTGTGACTTGCCGATGCTTCTTAAATACTCTTGGAATTCAGTTAACATTTTTATCGCCTCCTACATTTATTACACGAAGGAGGAAGCGAGGATACAACGAGAAAATTATGTTTAACTCGGTTTGGTGGAAAACAATGTTGATTATGTTTAACTCAAATATCATTTCCAATCGTGCTGATTTCGTGGGTTAAACATAATTGTCATTATATCTAACCCAGTCTGAAGTGTAAAATCAGAGGTGCTTATAAAAGTGAATTCGTGAAAAGGTCTTGATATTATTCCTCAAAATGAATATAATATTAAAAAGAGATTTTGAAAGGAGTGTTTGCAGTGGATTACATCTCTACAATTGAAGCCGGTGAAAAATGGAATCTGTCACATAGACGTGTTGCCACACTTTGCTCCGAAGGACGAATACCCGGGGTCAAAAAGATTGGTAATACATGGCTCATTCCGGCAGACGCAGACAAACCTGCAGATGCTCGTATAAAAACCGGAAAGTATATGAAATCTAATAATGAGGTGATTGACGATGGCAATACCAACTAATATAAAAACTCTCTTATCCGGAGACGTTGTCGAGTGGGCAAGAATTGAATTTAAGGAAACCTGGGATCCTGAAGCATCACTAAAGACAATTTGTGCATTCGCAAATGATATTGATAACTGGGGCGGCGGCTATTTGGTCATTGGCGTCAAAAACAAAGACAATGGTGAGCCCGACACTCTCTTGGGAGTATCTCCGGATAAAATTGATGGGTATCTAAAGGATATGCTTAATAAATGTAAGCTTATCCAGCCTGAATACATGCCTATAACAGAGGTTGTAGACTATGTCGGCAAGAAATTCATTGTTGTGTGGGCTCCGGGTGGAAGTGTCCGTCCTTATTCTTCTCCCAAAACCATGAGCAAGGATAATAAGGAACGCATTTACTATATTAGAAAAATGGCAAGTACAATTTCGCCAACACAGGAGGAGATTCGAGATCTTTTTGCATTGGCAAACAATGTGCCTTTTGATGATCGTGTAAATCACGAAGCCGATATTACTGATCTTAATATCACCCTAATTCAGAGTTATCTGAAGGAGGTTGGAAGTTCTCTTTATGACGCTTCTAAAAAGATGGATTTCGTGGATCTCTGCAAGAGTATGAATATCGTCAACTCACTGCCGGAATACACGAAGCCTAAGAATGTCGGTCTGATGTTTTTCAGCTTTAATCCGGAACGCTTTTTCCCATACGCACAGATTGATGTGGTACAGTTTCCTGATGACCTCGGTGGTGATAGGATCATTGAGAAAACATTTAAGGGACCTTTGCATCAACAGCTTAGAGAGGCATTGCAGTATATCCAGAACAGTGTTATCCAAGAGCACGTTCTGAAACTGCCGAATGTTGCTGAAGCGAAACGCCACTTCAATTATCCGTATGCAGCAATTGAAGAAGCCCTGTCAAACGCCGTTTATCACAAGGGCTACGATGTGCGTGAACCGATAGAGGTACGTGTACTCCCAGACCGAATTGAAATCGTAAGTCATCCAGGTGCGGATCGTTCCATCACAGACGAAGGGTTAAGAACGTATCATGTCTTTAACCGTAGATACAGAAACAGACGTATCGGCGAATTCCTGAAGGAAATGCATCTTACAGAGGGACGTAATACCGGTTTCCGAAAAATCCTCAATGCTCTTGAAAGAAACGGTTCCCCGAAACCTATTTTTGAAACAGATCCGGAACGCTTATCTTTTTCCACCACCCTTCTTATTCATCCGGATTTTCTCCATCATTCTGATGGTGTAAATGATGGTGTAAATGATGGTGAAAACAGCGGTTTGAATGATAAGGAAGCCAAAGTGTACCATGAGCTTTCCAAGATGCCTTCATTAACGGCAGCAAAACTTGCCGAGATTATCGGTGTATCCAAGCCGACTGTAGAGCGAGCTATTAAAAGTTTGAAGGAAAAGGGATTCATAGTTCGTGAAGGTTCTTTCAAAAGTGGAAAGTGGATCATATTAAAATAAAGAAAAGGTGGTGGGGATGCTATGGCACGACAATATAAAAATGCTCGTAAGGCACAAAAGCTAATGGCTAAGGATGCTGCAGCTAAACTTGACGTATCTCCATCCACACTGGGCGCCTGGGAAGCTGAAAGGAAAACTCCTTCCATAGAAAGCTTAGAAGCAATGGCAGATCTGTATAAAGTATCAACAGACTATCTTCTCGGCAGAGGAAATCCAAGCACAGTAACATCTCTTCCACTTTCTCTGGATCTGCTGAAAATCTATCACGGCAAGTCTGTATGGTCATCTGACTTTGGTTGGGTTCTCGTAGACTCAGTTAAAAATGTTGTGGTCCGTCTGGATGGGGCTACGGTCCCATTTGACAATGCCGGATCAGTCTACGCAGCACAGCCTCCATTCTATGAGGCAGCTCTTCCGGATACAAAGCCGCTGAATAAAAAAGAACTGGGCAACTACAATGAGATATGGCTTGAACCGATCTCTCACGATGCAGAGCTCAGAGAGCAGCTGCGCGGAACTTATCGCGTTTACGAACATTGGGTTGAAAACAACCACGGAAACAGATTCGCAATTGATACCTACGGGGCTAAATGGTTAGCATTCAAAACGAATACATGATCAGTAAAGGCGTCACAGAAAAGTTTCTGTGACGCCTTTTAATATTACATATTCGTTTTCTCTACAACAAAATCCCACCAATTTATTCCTTAGTATTTCGTCGAATGTTGTCATATTAAAAAATATGTTATGTTGCAGCTTTTGTTTTTCTCCGCAATACGCATCCAGACGAAATTGCTAAAACCAGAAGCAAAATGAGTACAATAAATATTGAAACTCCTTTACTGCTTAAATCAATCAGTACGGGCATAGCCTCTACAAGCAACGCTAATGACAGGTATTTCAGTGGCTCTAAGTCCAAATAGAGGTACAATACTGAAGGTAGAAGTATTACACCGCAGGTAGCAATGCAAGCCGTTTCCATACGCTTCATAAATGATGAAATCAGCATTGTCAGCATGGCACAGGTGAACAACGCCAGCCAGCGGAACAAATACAGTCCGACAAGAAAAACTGCAATACTACACTGAATCGGAAAATTCTCCAGCATAGAAAGATTCTGCACCGATGCAGTAAAGGTGCCAGTGTCACAGACACCGAGGAACGCATGAAACTCCAATCCATAGGTAACTGCCCAAACGATTGTTGTAAGGATCACTGCCATACCGACCTTTCTTCGGAGTAGTGTTTTTCGGCCCCGCTGAGTAGAGGCCAGAAGATAGGTCATACCGGACTGTGTTTCATAGGCAAAGGAACCGGCAAGAAGCAGAACAACTGTCAACATAGCGACCAAAGCAGCACTCTGCTGATTTACTCTTGCTTCATTGCCATAGGTGCCTTTATAGGGGCTCTCCTCAATGAGCCACGGAGCAAAGCCTTTTTCGTCTCCGAGGGAACGCAGTTCCTCAGCTCGCTGTCGGACAACGCTGAGCCCGGTACTTTTGATTCTCGCAGCTTCCGCTTCACGGGCATACACATCATACTGCGGATATTCCATTTCGCCGCTTTCGTACTTGAGTAATGCCTGCTCATAGGCGGCAAGCGTATTGTCTAACTCCGTTTGGATTTCATCCATTCGCCGGAAGGTATCGTCCGTGATTGCTCCCGCCAGTTCAGAGGTGTATTGCCTTGCGGCGGCATCGGTCTGATCTGTTACAGGAATTGTCACAGTGAAGGACAGACCCGATAGCAAATAGAGAAAAAGCAACAAGATAACAACACCTTTTTGAATGGAGAGTGTTTTGTGAAACTCCATTCCTAATAGGTGGAATCGGCGGAGAAACCTGTCTGCAATACGGTTTATGCCATATACAAACCTTCCAAGAAGGTCTTTTCCGGCTGCTGGGCGTTTGCGGCAATGAATTATGATGCACACCGCAGCCAGTAACAGGATCAGCGGAAGACACGCATACTGTGATACTGCCCGAATACCCACGGGATACCCAAACAGGTCAATGTTCAAGTAGTTCGTGTATAGGTCGGACAGACTGATATAGGTAAAGATATTGAAATATTTGAGCAGATTAAGACCACTCTGCACTGGCAGGAAACTGTAAAGGCTGTATTCAACCACAAGTACCCCCGCAGCCGCCATAATGGTGTATTTCACATTGCTGATCGCCGTGAAAATCAGCCATAACAGCAGCGCCACAAGGAAGGTCGCACCGATCTTAAATATTAGGTACATCAGTAGAAATTGTTCCACGGAGCATACCAGCGGCATTTTCCCAAGCAACTCCACAGACTGTACCGCCCGTCCCAAATCATCTATTCCGCCGTAAACGGAAAACCCAAGCAGCAGATTTGAGCCGCATAATAACAATACACTGATGGCAGACACACCAAATAGGATACCCGTTCTTTGTAAAGCCAGCCGCAGTCTGCCATTCGGTGCTGCATGAACGACACTCCATAACCCTTTCTTGCGCTCGTCCAGGAATGATATGCAAATCAACATCAGCACGGCTAACAAAAGGTAATCGGTTATGGCGAAGTCCATAAATGCAGATATGGCTCCATCTGCGCCGAGGGTAAGAGAAACGCCCTCCAATGCTTGAAATTCCTCTGCGGTTAGGATGATGTTTCGCCCGGAGAAACTATCAGGGTCATTGAAAATAGAGAATGACAGCATTTTATCCTTGTTTGCCCGGATGGTGTTCAGATAATCGTCATAGCCGTCCAGATACTCCACCTGCTTCAACAAATGGTTGACAGCCACATAGTCTAAATGCACCTCATTCAGATCAAGCTCACCATTTTCAATTTGCTGTACCAATTCCGGCTGTTCATCCCGATATTGCTCCAAAGAGTCCGACAGGAACATTTCGCTATCGGTTTCCAGCAGTTCATAGATTTGCAGGATTGTGGTCAACCGTTCTTTTTCCTTTTCCAGTTTGGGCAAGGATTCTGCTATGGGCAGGTCCTTATAATCCTCCAGCCATTGCAGATACCGGTTATACCCATCCATGCTGTCCACGGTTTCCTGAGCAACTTCGTAACCACCCTCACCAATGTTCAACGAAAACGAAAAGGCAGGGATCGTTCCATCAATTCCGTAATCCTGAGCCTTCTGTTCTCGCAGAAACAAAAAACCGTTCAGCAGCAGGATGACAAGCAGACCAGCGCACAGACGGCGGTTGCGAAAAATTCGTTTCCATTCAGCCATAACGCACCTACTCTCCGAGGTAGTACAGGTACACATCTTCCAAAGATAAGTGATCCTCTACATACTGTCCCTCTGCGGGGAGATCATCGCCAATGATACGCACCCATGTTTCACCACGGCGTTGGAAGATGTTGCCCACCTTGTACTGTTCCTGCACTCGATCCAGCTCTTCCGGGGAACAAGGCATTTCTTTTACCTTGTCCGCAACACTCTCGATCAGTTCGCCCGGAGTACCCATACCAACCATTTGACCTTTTTTCATCATCAGAATTTGATTGGATATGGATTCAATATCGCTGACGATATGGGTAGCCAGCAGAATGATGCGGTTCCGTGACATAGCAGAAATAAAGTTGCGGATACGGATGCGTTCTTTTGGATCAAGACCGGCAGTTGGCTCGTCCAAGATAACTACCTTCGGATTGCCTAAGAGAGCTTGTGCCAGTAATATACGCTGTTTCATACCACCGGAATATCCACCCAACTTCTTGTGCCGGACATCCGAAAGATTGGTTGCATCTAGCAGAGCGTCAATTTCCTGTGCTGCCTGCCTTTTCGGTATACCCTTCAGATCTGCCATATAGTAAAGGAATGTCTGCGCTGTCATATGTTCATAAAATCCCTGCTGCTGGGGCATATAGCCAAGTACCTTGCGGAAGTCTTTACCCATTTTCAAAATGTCCGTTCCGTTAAAAAGGATTTTTCCGTCGCTTCGGGATATATTATCGGTTAGCAGATTCATCATCGTGCTTTTTCCTGCGCCGTTTGCGCCGAGGATACCATAAATACCCGCTGTAAAAGTGATGTTCAAGTGGTCGAGAGCTACGAAGTCCCCGTATTGTTTGGTTAAATCAATAAGCTCTAATTGCACGATATTCGACCTCCTTATTCTCCGTCTGACCAACCCGCTTTTGTTACCGTTCCGCTTTCAATGTCTGCTTTATACATACGATATACTAAAGTGGTATGTGTAATAGAGGGGTCGGTAGGATTTACCGTTGCATCAGCCAGCATAAATACTTGACTATCACCTATCCACAGCAAATACACGTCTGAAACATTGACGCTATCATCATAAATTTGCTTCAATGATATTTCTTTTACAAGTTCTCCGCTGTAATCATATACATAAAGCTTATCGCCGCCTTTGACAGCGGCACCTCCGCTGATCAAGTCTTGTCCCCATACTTCTTTCTGCATTATAACGATGTACTCTGATGAAAATATTGCTTCTCCCGCACTTAAATCCACATCGGCAAGTTTTGCATTTTTACCTGTGGAGAGGTCAGCATACCATAGATCATTTCCTGACAAATAATAGTAAATGTAACCTCCCGAAACATACCACGAGCTAACACTCACGCCCGTTGTACTCCACGTTGCGACCTCGGATTTGTCGGGAACTTGCCATACCTTTGTCAGCTTTTCATTTTGCGGGTCGTAAGAATAAAGCGTATCTTTATATGTTCCGTTGGATTGCTTTACGTTCTTTGCCATAAAGTAAACCATATCTCCGTCAGCCCACAATTCATAATACATTTCGTTGGGATTTATAATATGGCTTCCATCGTCGATGATTTCCTCACCGTAAATGCACATAGCATTTTCAATATCATCACCAAGAGTAACCGCATATAAGTACCCGCTATAACAGAAGTAAACAATGCCCCGATGAATGATCGGTTTAGTGAGAAAATTACTCGTATCACCACCGGGTTCAAAATCCAACTCCTGCACCACCTCATGTTCTGTTCCGTCTATGTTCATACGGTGAAGACGCTCGCCATAATTAACTATCGTGCCGTTTTCATCTACATAGTCGCTGTTGGACCAATATAGTTTCCCATCGTAATATGTCAGAAAGTTTCCGTAGGCATAGGCATTACAGGTATCATCTGTGTGTGAACACTCGGGCTTTCCACAAAGGACAGTAGACATACCGCTTTCCTTATCAAGATAGTAAACGTTCCCATCACCATACCGAAAGAAATATCCGTTCTCATTTTTACAGACATTTTGCATATGATCTGCGGTACTTTGACCCATATCTTTCTGAAAGTCAGAGCCGAGAATCGTGTTATCTCCCGAAACATTGGGCTTTGGCAGGTTTGCGCTATTGTTATCGCCGCAGGCCGCAAGCGATAGGGTAAGAACGACTGCCAGCGCAGCAGTCAGTAATCTTTTGAGCATAGAATTAGCCTCCTGGTATTAAAAAATCGTGCAGCCGGGTATCCCGACCACACGATCATTCTAAGGGGCAATTCTAAGATATTTCTAAAATCGGGATTATTTTATGTTATATAGACGAAAAGAGCCGACAAACCATACCTTAAAAGGCTAACGGGTTTATCGGCTCTGCGTCTTTGCATCTGGCTCTTTGATAACTGTTGTATGTATTTTTACACTGGTAAGTGTTTTATGCCTGTATTTCGGACAGAACGGCGAGAAATTTCAAACACTCTATTGGGCACATATCTTAATAACCATTCGCCGTTATACAATGTGAACACCCCGTTTCTGGCTTATGCAGCACATCAACTCGCTATTGTTTCGTGCCGGTTAATTAGGCACAGGACCAAGACCCAAAGCACCCGCAAGGAATAACAATACAACAATGCAGATTGGAATTAGTATCAACGCTCCAGCTAAAATGAATGTCTGTAAGCAAGGAAGTTTATTTTTCTTGCGCCAAATCCCATATATAACAAGTGCGATACTCGCAAGCAAACAAATCACGGGAAAATATGCAAAAGCAAAGCCCATCCAGCCCACACCGTCAATAAGGAAAATCAAGAAAAGGGCAGCGGCTATGCATCCAACAATTTTCAGAATTGATCTCCGTTCAGCCTTGCGTTGCAATTTCACAAGTTCAAAGGTATCAGTCAATGCCGCTGTGGCAGTATCAGGGCTGATTTCGGCTTCGACTATCCTTTCAGAGCGCATAATCTCTAATACGCTCAATCCCAAAGCGTCAGCCAATGGCTCAATCGTGTTAATATCTGGAAACCCTAAACCGCGCTCCCATTTACTAACGGCCTTGTCAGTTACTTGCAGCTTCCTTGCCAAGTCCATTTGTGTCATATTGTTTTCTTTTCGTATGGCTGCGATAAATGCGCCAAACTTTTTTGCGTCCATAATGCAAACCTCCTTTTGTTTGTTCGCTTATAGTATATAGCCGCATTGAGAAGTGTTGCAACCGACGCTTTGTTTAGTAGGCGGGGGTTATACTCAACGAAAAGTTTATATGCTATTTTCATTATTCAAAAGCTGGATTTTTGTAAAAACAACGGTAACTTGTACTTTGACAGATCGCCGCTGTTTTATTACACGGAAAACCATGCCGTTATTCTCGCTCCGCCTTGTGTGGCATTTTCTAATTTCAATTGTCCGCCGTGTTTTTCGCAGAGTGTCCGGCAGATATGCAGACCAAGTCCAAAGTGATACTCTTGCTTCTGAGCTTCGCCGCAGTAATAGGGCTTATCGGCTTTCAGCAAGTCCTTATCCGAAAAGCCCTTGCCATCGTCTGACACAGTAATGGAGAACCAACCGGCTTTATATTCGCATCGGATCGTAACTTTTGAACGAGCAAAACGAATCGCATTGCTCATAAGATTCTCATAGACCTGTATGACTGCACCGGCATCCAGGCATAACGAATTAGCGGCGATTGGTGCGTCAAATTTACAGTCAAGTCTACTGCTCTGGCATAGGATGTTTGCAGATTCCCGCAGGTGTCCTAAAAATTCTTCCGTATTGACCGACTCTTTCTGTATCGACAGATCTTCCAACTTTTGCACCGTGTTCATGCTCTCCACAAACTGCTCCAACCGTGAAATGTGACCGGACATAATGCTCATGTACGGTAAGGAAGCAAGCAACCGAAAACAAGAGATAGACCGCCAGCAC
>CDZH01078483.1_pt1 | contig 11207 bp, 8 predicted proteins | sample 557721 | NCBI WGS metagenome assembly CDZH01 (sample SAMEA3182062, study PRJEB8094) | gut metagenome | biome: human; feature: gut; material: Stool; isolation source: human stools | place: Canada | collected 2013-01-14
TACAAGCCGTACATCATTGCCGCTATGATCTTCCTGGCTCAGGTCAAGGACCCGGTCAAGGCTCTGATGGACCTCGACTCCGCTGACAACAAGCGCAAGATGTTCTGATTCGCTTCTGAACCTACACAAATAAGCATATGGCAGGAGCGCCGCTCCTGCCATTGCAGTATCAAGAGGAATTATAAAATGGCTAAAAGAATTGTGATCGCTCTGGGCGGCAACGCTCTGGGCAAAAATCTTGAAGAGCAGATGCAGGCTGTCAAGACGACGGCCAGCGCCATCGCAGACCTGATCGAAGACGGCCACGAGGTCGTCATTGCGCACGGCAACGGCCCGCAGGTCGGCATGATCCAGAACGCGTTCGCCGCTTACCACAAGCAGCAGGCCAAGAGCGACATCATGCCCCTTTCCATGTGCGTAGCCATGAGTCAGGGCTACATCGGCTACGATCTGCAGAACATGATCGGCGAGGAGCTTGACCGCCGCGGTCTGGGCATCCACTGCGCGACTGTTCTGACGCAGGTCGCCGTTGATCCGGCTGACCCCGCGTTCCAGCATCCGACCAAGCCCATCGGCGCGTTCATGACCGAGGAAGAGGCCAAAAAGCTTGCCGCCGAAAAGGGCATCGACGTCGCCGAGGACGCAGGCCGCGGCTGGCGTCAGGTCGTTGCAAGCCCGCGCCCGAAGGAGATCGTCGAGATCGCCACGGTCAAGGCGCTCATGAACGCGAAGCACGCCGTTATCGCTGCCGGCGGCGGCGGTATCCCGGTCGTGTGGGAGGACAAATACCACCTCAAGGGCGTGCCCGCCGTCATCGACAAGGACTTCGCCTCCGAGTGCATGGCCGAGCAGCTTGACGCCGATATGCTCATCATCCTGACGGCTGTCGAGAAGGTGGCTATCAACTTCGGCAAGCCCGACCAGAAGAATCTGGACGAGCTGACCCCGGAGGAGGCCCGCAAGTACATGGCCGAAGGCCAGTTCGCCCCCGGCTCCATGCTGCCGAAGGTCGAAGCGGCTGTCAAGTTCGCCGAGTCCAAGCCCGGCCGCACCGCCCTCATCACCCTCCTGGAAAAAGCCAAGGACGGCATCGAAGGCAAGACCGGCACCGCGATCCATCTGTAAGATACCCGCAAAGCGCCCTTCTTCCGAAGGGCGCTTTGGTTTATCCGTTTTTCGGTTCTGCCGGCTTTGGCTTGACGCGGGCGAATCTGCGGCGGCGGGCGCGGTGTGGGCGGGGCTTCTGGCTGAGCGCGGCATAGCTCTTTGCGACCTGCTCGGTCGGCTCGTAGACCAGCCGGCTGACGCGCAGCGCACCGTCCTCCTGCACCAGCCGGATACGGATGTAAAATTCACCGTCCGCTTCGCATCTGGCGCGGGACAGATACCGCCGTCCCTGCTGCGGATACCATTTTCCCGCCGTCATCTGCCCGCCGCAGACAGGGCAAAGGTTCTCCTGCCCGCTCATCGCGCCGAGCGCGGCGGTCTTGTCAGCGTAGCCGTGGAACACGGCCCGCTGCACGCAGCCGGGCAGCTCAGCGCCGTGGAAGCCGTTTTCGTGCGCCTGCACGGCAGCCTCATACGCGGCGATGCCCTCCGCGAGACGCAGCTTCTGGCAGACGAGCGCCGTATGATACGCGTCGCCCAGCGCGTCGTGCGCGGCACGGGTGGGCGCAATGTCCATCATCTGCATGGCCGTCGACAGCGCCTTCTGCGCGCCGGAGCCGTCGGTCTGCGCGTTGAAGATCATCTGCGCGTTGTACCAGCGCGCCGTCCACCCGCTCTCCAGACCGAACACCGCGAGATTTTCCCGCAGGATCGTGATATCGTCAAAGCCCCACGTCAAAAACACGCAGTCCTCGCCGCACCACGCGGCAAACTGCGCGGCGGCCTCCGGGAAGCTCACGCCCTTTTCGCGCAGCAGACTGTCGCGGATACCGGTCAGCGAGGCAACCTTGCGGTTCATTTTCTTAAAATATTTGGGCCGGATGAGGATCTGGAACTCGTCCGCGACCTGCTGCTCCTGCGTCATGCGCACAGCGCCGATCTGCACGATCTCGCCGCGCATCGGCGACGGCAGCGCCTTTTTCGCGCTGTATGATCCCGGCCACGGCTGGTTCCACTCCATATCCAGAATAATATACTGCATAGCGTCAAACTCCTTCATGTCTAACAGCTATGGTATCACAAACTCGGCAGACTGTAAACAATAAAACCGCGTCTGCATAGAATATGCCAGTAAATCAGGGAAGGCAGGAACCGGCATATGCCATTTTTATTCTTGAGTCCGTCCACGCAGTATTTCAATCCCTACATCACGACCGGCGACGAGCGCTATTGGATGAACGCGCTGGCCGATGAGATGACGCCGTATCTGCACGCAAGCGGCATCACCGTCACGCGCAACGACCCGGACGGCAGCGCCGCGCAGTCCATCCGCGATTCCAACGCGTCCCGGCAGGATTTCCATCTGGCGCTGCACTCGAACGCCGCGCCGCAGGCGCTGTCAGGCCGTCTGCGCGGCGTGGACATTTACTATTATCCGACGAGCGAGGCCGGGCTTCGCATGGCGAACATTCTGGTTGATAACATCAAGCCCATCTATCCGCTTCCCGACCGGGTGCAGGCGCGCTCGTCCACGATCATCGGCGAGCTGCGCCGCACACGGGCTCCGGCGGTTCTGACCGAGCTGGGATACCACGACAACACAGAGGACGCGAACTGGCTGACGGGCAATCTGGGCGCGATTGCGCGGGCGCTGGCCCTCGGCGTGACGGAGTATTTCGGCGTTCCGTTCCTGACGCCGGGCAGCGAATTTGATGCCGAGGCCGCAGGCGAAAACGGGTATATGGCGCTGCGCTCCTTTCCGCAGACGGACGCGGAGGTTCTGGCACAGATCCCGAACGGAACAGCCGTTACGGTACTCGGAGACTTCAATGGCTGGTACACCGTCCGCGCAGGCGATCTGTACGGCTTCGCCTCCATCGCCGAGGTCCAGCTTGGCGTCATGCCGCTGGGCGAATGACGAACCGGCCCGCAGGTCACAGCCTGCGGGCCGGAGTTTATTTCGCGTTCTTCTGATTGTTCTGCGCCAGAATGCGCTCGATCTCGGCCTGAGCGGTGTAGACCTCATCGTGGAAGTGCTGGGCGGAAATACGCTCGGCCCCGTGGCCGAGGATGATGAGCTGCTCAAGATTGTCGCTCGTCGCCACGCGGACGCGGCGGCGGCCGCGAAGCTCAAAGCTCAGGCGCTCGATATACTGATCCGCCGTCTCCGCCTGCCGGGTATAGACGATGTGGATGTTGTGGTATTTTTCTACAGACCCCAGCCCCTGCGGCATCTTGTACGCGTCAAAGACCAGAATGAGTGTGCAGCCGCGGTAGCCCTGATAATTGCACAGCAGGTTCATGAGCACGTGCCGCGCCGTGTCGAGGCTCGTGCGGGCCAGCTCCTTCAGCTCGTCCCACGCAAACAGGATGTTATAGCCGTCGACCAGCAGGAAATCATCCGCCGGGCCGAGGCTTTGCAGAAATTCGCGCTTGTCCTCGCTGCGCAGCATCATCTGCGGCAGCACATCGCGGCGGCGGATCGCGCCGTAGGTGCGCTCAAAGATCGCCAGCAGCTCCTTTTCCAGTTCCGGCGCGCCGCCGGGCGCAACGGATTTTACGATCCGCTGCGGCTCCTGCCGCGCGGGGCCTCCGAGCCGAAGCAGCGGCAGATGCGCCGCCGCGTCCACGTCCTGCCACTTGACCTCGTAACCCGCGCCGTGCGCGCAGAACACGGAGCTTGCCGGATTTTCCAGATCGCGCGCTGGGTCGTAGCCCAGCTCTTTTACGATCTGCTCCTGCTCCCGGCAGAGCCGGTAGCCGCTGACGCGCAGCTGGATGCGTCCGCGGCCCCTTGTATAGGCCGTAAGCTCCGTCTGATATTCCCGCAGCAGCCGCACAGGCGCGCTTCCGCGCAGAATGGTCTGTTCCCCTTCCTGCTCCGGCGGCTCATATTCGCCCTGCATCCGCTGGATATCCGTGATCGCCCGGCCCACGCTCGGCGCGGGCAGCTCCATGCGGAACGCGTACCACGGTTCGAGCAGCACAGACTGCGCCTTCATGAGGCCCTGCCGCACGGCGCGGTAGGTCGCCTGCCGGAAGTCGCCGCCCTCCGTGTGCTTCAGATGCGCCTTGCCGGAGACGAGCGTAAAGCGGATATCGGTGATCGGCGCGCCGGTCAGCACGCCCCGGTGGGCCTTTTCCGCCAGATGCGCCAGGATCAGCCGCTGCCAGTGCAGCGCCAGCGTGTCCGTCGGGCACATGGTATCGAACTGCAGGCCGGAGCCCGGCTCCGCCGGCTCCATCAGCAGATGCACCTCGGCATAGTGCCGCAGCGGCTCATAATGCCCCACGCCCTCGACCGGCGCGGCGATCGTCTCAAGATAAACGATGTTCCCCGCGTCAAATGAAACCTTCAGCCCGAAGCGGCTTTCGATCAGCTTCTGCAAAATCTCCATCTGCACCGGCCCCATCAGCTGCACGCGGATCTCGCGCAGCAGCGCGTTCCAGACCAGATGCAGCGCGGGATCCTCTTCTTCGAGCACACGCAGCTGTCCATACGCCAGCGCCGCGTCCGTGCCGTCCTCTAAGAGCAGGCGGTATTCCAGAACCGGCTGCAAAACCGGGGCCTGCGCCGCCGTCTCCCGGCCCAGCACATCGCCCGGCATCGTTTTGCTCAGACCCGTCACGGCGCAGACCGTCCCGGCGGGGGCCTGCTGCAAAAGCGTAAATTTACTGCCGGAATAGAGCCGGAGCTGGTCGGCCTTTTCCTCCCAGCCCTCGCCCGAGAGCGTCTGCTTGACCGTGAGCTTCCCGCCCGTGACCTTTAAAAACGTCAGCCGTGCACCCTTTTCATCGCGTGCGATCTTGAATACGTGCGCGCCGAACTCCGCGCCCCGCGCAGGCTCGTCCACGAACCGGCCCAGCGCGTCCAGAAGCGCGTCCACGCCCGTCTGCCGCAGCGCGGAGCCGAACAGGCACGGGAACACCCGCCTGTGCGAGACGAGCGGCGCGATCTGCGCGTCGGAAAGCGTGCCGGAGGCGAGATACGCCTCCATCAGCGCCTCGTCGGACAGAGAAAGCTCCTCGTAGAGCTGCGCCTGCGGCTGCGAAAAATCAATACAGCCCTCGTCCAGCTCCGCGCGGACAGCGGCAAGCAGCGCGTCCCGATCCGCCGTCTCCATGTCCATTTTGTTGAAGAACAGAATGACCGGCACCTGATAGCGCCGCAGCAGCCGCCAGAGCGTGACGGTGTGACTCTGGATGCCCGACGGGCCGCTGATAATGAGCACGGCGCAGTCGAGCACCTGCAGCGTCCGCTCCATCTCGGCAGAAAAATCCACATGGCCCGGCGTGTCGAGCAGCGTCAGCGTGCAGCCGGGCAGCGGAAGAACGGCCTGCTTGGAAAAGATCGTGATGCCCCGGCTGCGCTCCTGCGCGTCGGTGTCGAGAAACGTATCGCCGTGGTCGACGCGGCCAAGCGTGCGGATGACGCCTGCCCGGTAAAGCATGGCCTCCGACAGCGTCGTCTTGCCCGCGTCCACATGGGCAAGCAGCCCCACGCAAAGCCGTTTTTCCGTCCGTTCCGTTCCCTGTGCGTTCATTGCCGTTCTCCGTTCGTTATGATCTGGGAGAATTATAGCACAAAAACGAAAAACCGCCAAGAGGGACAGGCAGACACATGAGGAGACTGTGCGGATATGCCATTGCCTTTTTCGGGGAAATGCACTATAATGTTTATAACTATGTAAATCGGGAAGGAGGCGGCTGCGGTGCTGCCGGAGGGTTTTGAGGCGCGGATGCGTGCGCTTTTGGGAAGCGAATATGAGGACTTTCTCGCGTCCTTTGACCGGCCGCTCTGCACCGGTCTGCGGAGAAATCCGCTCAAAACCGGCTTTACGGGCGATCTGTCGCGGTTTTCGCTCTCTCCCGTGCCGTGGTGCCCGACGGGGTTTTATTATGACGCGGTCTCCCGGCCCGGCTTATCGCCGTATCACGCGGCGGGGCTTTATTATCTGCAGGAGCCGAGCGCCATGGCCCCGGCGGAGCTTTTGGACCCGCAGCCGGGCGAGCACGTGCTCGACCTGTGCGCGGCCCCCGGCGGGAAATCGACGCAGCTGGCGGGCAAACTCCGGGGAAAGGGGATTCTGGTCTGCAACGAGATCAACGCCAAGCGCGCGAAAATTCTTTCCGGGAATATCGAGCGGCTGGGCATTTCCAACGCGCTGGTCCTGAACGAGCACCCGAAGCGGCTGGAAGAGCGCTTCGCGGGGTATTTTGATAAAATTCTCGTCGACGCCCCCTGCTCCGGCGAAGGCATGTTCCGCAAGGAAGAGGCCGCCGTCACTGACTGGACGGAGGACACGAACGCCATCTGCGCCAACCGCCAGCTGGAGATTCTGACCTCCGCCGCAGCCATGCTCCGCCCCGGCGGGCGGCTGGTTTACTCCACGTGCACGTTCTCTCCTGTGGAAAACGAGGGCATGATCTCGGACTTTTTGTGGAAAAATCCCGATTTTTCTGTAGAAAAGCCGGACGTGCCGTTCTTTTCTCCCGGCAGACCCGATTGGGTGGCGAATCCCGCGCCGGGATTGGAAAAAACGTTCCGCCTCTGGCCGCATAAGCTTTTGGGCGAGGGGCACTATGCCGCCGTCCTCCGCCGGGCGGGGGACGAAGCGCCCGCAGTGCTTCCGCCGGAACCCGCGGCCAAATGCCCGCCGGAACTTGCGGCATTCCGCGGCCAGACCGGCGCTGCACTGCCGGAGGGGAAGCTGCTGCGGTTCGGGGACGTGTGCTATCTCGTCCCGCAGGCGCTGCCGGAGGTAAAGGGGCTGCGGGTGCTGCGCGCGGGGCTGGAGCTTGGCGCAGTCCTGAAAAACCGCATTGCGCCCGCGCACGCGTGGGCGCTGTGGCTGGAAACGCTGGAAAGCAGCGTCTCGCTTGAAGAATCCGACCCGCTGCTTGCCCGGTATCTGTCCGGCGACGTGCTGCCGTCCGACAAGCGCGGCTGGACGCTCGTGCAGGCGGACGGGCTTTCGCTCGGTTGGGCAAAGGGCGACGGAAGCCAGCTCAAAAATCACTATCCGAAGGCGCTTCGCCGCCCGGTTTAAAAACAGGAGGATGCACTATGGCAAAGACAGTCCTGATCGTAGAGGATGAACGCGCGATCGTGGAGATCCTGAAATTCAATCTCAAGCGCGAGGGCTATGAAACGCTCGAGGCGCTCGACGGCCAGACGGGCCTGCAGCTTGCGCAGACGGAGGACCCGGATCTGATCTTACTGGATGTCATGCTGCCGAAAATGAACGGCTTTGATATCTGCAAAACGCTCCGCGGCGAAAACCGCACCACGCCCATCATCATGCTCACCGCCCGCGAGGAGGAGATGGACAAGGTCTTCGGCCTTGAGACCGGCGCGGACGACTATATGACCAAGCCCTTCTCCATGAAGGAGCTGATGGCCCGCGTCAAGGCGAACATCCGCCGCCGCAGCATGGAATACGCCCCGGCGCAGGCCTCCGGCACGGCAAATACCGTTGAGGCAAATGGCCTGTGCCTGAACCCGGAGACATATCAGGTCACGAAAAACGGCACGCCGGTCGAGCTGACGCAGAAGGAATATGACCTGCTGTCCTACCTCATCCGCGAACGCGGGAAGGTCTTCTCCCGCGAGGATCTGATGCAGCGGGTGTGGAACTATGACTATTACGGGGATATGCGCACGGTCGACGTGACCGTGCGGCGGCTGCGCGAGAAGATCGAGGACGACCCCGGCAAGCCCCAGTATATCCTGACCCGGCGCGGCGTCGGCTATTATTTCGCGGGATAACGCAGCTTCCCGCGCGAGAAAGGAGGGGCGGCCATGCGGTCCCTGCGCATGAAGATGGTCATGATCATGGTGATCCTGATCCTGGCCCTGATGCTGACGACAGGCGCGTTTTTGATGAGCGGCGTCGGCAATTTCTATGTGTCCCAGTTCTATGAGCAGATGGAGGGCACGTTTACCCCGGAATTCATCGCCCAGCTGCAAAGGCTCTCGGCGGAGGACAACGCCCCCGCGCAGATGAAGGAACTTCTCATGGCGCAGGCCGGGCTTGGCATCGATATCACGGGCCGCAACGTCTACATTCTTGACCAGACCGGCTCCGTGCTCGACAGCTCGAACCAGCGCACCACGGTCGTGATGACGCAGAACATTCTGTCCGCCATGAACGGCGAGGTTGGGCAGAGCAGCTCGGTCACGAACGATTATATGGATCTGGCCGTCCCCGTCGAGTCGGACGGCGCGCAGTATATCGCCTACATCCGCGACAACCGCGCCACGGTCGACGCGCTGACGAGCGAGCTGCTGATCATCATCCTGCGCGCGCTGGCGCTGGGTCTGGTGATCTGCGTGATCTTGTCGTTCCTGCTGTCGCAGATTCTGATCACACCCATCCGCGCGCTGACCGTCGGCACAAAGCGCGTCGCGGCGGGAGATTTCGCGAACCGCGTCACGGTCGACAGCCGCGACGAGATCGGCGACTTGACCCAGAACTTCAACCACATGGCAAAAGTTCTGCAGGATACGATCTCCGAGGCGGAGAACGAGCGCAACAAGCTTTCCACGCTGTTCCTGCACATGACCGACGGCGTCGTCGCGTTCAATACGGCGGGCAGTGTCATCCACTATAACCCCGCCGCCACGCAGATGCTCGCGAAGAACCTGTCAAGCCAGACGACCTTCGACGAAATTTTCTCGAAGGAAGCCGAGCTTGACACGCTCCTGACCCTGCGCAGGCCGCAGTATATCGAGGCGCAGAAGACCGTCGGCGAACGGGAGCTGGAGCTGTTCATGGCCCCGTTCTCGTCCGACCACGCGCAGGGCGGTGTGCTCGTCGTCATCCACGACGTCACCGAGCAGCGCAGGAGCGAGCAGCTCAAGCGCGAATTCGTCGCCAACGTCTCGCACGAACTGCGCACACCTCTGACCAACATCAAATCCTACGCTGAAACGATCGTCGATACCGGCGACGAGCTGCCGCCGGAGCTGCGCTCGAATTTCATGAACGTCATCATCAGCGAGGCCGACCGCATGACCCGCATCGTGCAGGATCTGCTCACGCTCAGCAAGATCGATTACGGCAAGATGGAGATGAACATCTCCCGGTTCCCGTTCTTAAAAGCCGTGCAGAATGTGTATGACGCGGCAAAGCTCAACGCCGAGCAGAACCACCACCACACTATGACGCTCACCTGCGAGGGGGACATTCCCGACGTCAACGGCGACCGGGAGCGCATCGAGCAGGTCATTACCAACATCGTCTCCAACGCTGTCAAGTATACGCCCGACGGCGGCAAAATCGACATGACCGTCGGCACGAGCGGCAAAAACGTCTTTGTCCGCGTGACCGACAACGGCATCGGCATCCCCGAAAAGGATCTGCCGCGCCTGTTTGACCGGTTCTACCGTGTGGACAAGGCGCGTTCGCGCGAATCCGGCGGCACGGGCCTTGGCCTTTCCATCGCGCAGGAGATTTTGAACCAGCACAAGGGCAGCATTGAAATTTCGTCCGAATACGGCAAGGGTACCTCGGTCCTCATCACCATGCCCGCCGCGGAGGCGCAGGCATGAAGCAGAAACGAAGACATGGCCATGGCCGGAGGCTGCTGGAGATCGGAAAGGACATTCTGATCGTGTTTCTCGTGCTGGTCAACGTGACGCTTGCGATCATGTGCCTGCCGACAAAGACGCTCACGCAGACCAAATGGCTGGCAAGCGCGCTGCGCCCGTTTGCGGGGCTGTTCGGCCTCAATGAAGCGGAGCTGACCTATACCGCGCCCGCCACCGGCAGCGCGTTCATCGGCGCGGCGCAGCCCGTCGCCGTCACGCTGAGCACCGAGGCGGGCAGGCAGAGCGCACAGTATGACTTTGCCGCCCTCGATACGCTCTACGGGCAGTACGGAGGGCTGCTTGCGCAGGCGCTCGAAAGCGCCGAGACGCCGCAGGCGTGCGCCGAATCGGCGTTTTATGCCGCTTTGCGGAAGCCCGGCGCAGCCTTCTGCTTCCCGGGACAAATTTCCCCCGCCGTGCTTGGCGCATGGCTGAACGTGCGCGCGCCGGAGGGCGCGGACGCGCAGTGGTACGTGCTGGCGCTGGACGGAGAGACGGTTCAGCTGTATCTGCTGGGCGACGGCTGCTATCGCGCACAGACGGCGCTTTCCGCCGAGACGCTTGCGGCCGAGCTTTCCGCCGCCGTCCCGGACGGCAGCTTCTTCGCGTTTGAATCGGACGACGCGCCCTACAGCGCACTCGATCCGCTCTCGCTCATCAGCGCGTCAAGCGCCGCCGTCTGCACCGGCCTCGGCACGAACCCGTGCGACGCGCGATTTATTTCCGCCCTCGCAACCCAGATCGGCATCAACCCTTACGGCGACGCACGCTTCGTCGGAAACGACGGCACGACGTCCTTTACCGAAACCGGCCTGCGCCTGCGCGTGAGCGCGCAGGGCAGAATTGAACTGCAGATCCTCCAGCCGGACGACCGCTTCCAGAGCGCGTCGGCAGGCGCGCTTGACCGCATCGAGGCTGCGCGCAGCCTCCTCAGCCGCCTGACCGGTGACAGCTACGGCGAGGCGCGGGTCTATCTGCAAAGCTATCGGGCCGACGGCCAGAGCGCCGTGTGCACCTTCGGCTATTATCTGTCCGGCATCGAGATCGCACCGCGCGGCGCGATCGAGCTCCGCTTCGACGGCACGCAGATCACGAACGCCTCCGTCCTGTACCGCAGCTACACGGCCTCGTCAACGCCCGCAGCGCTCCTGCCCGCAGCGCAGGCAGCCGCCTGCCTGCCGAAGGGCGGCACGCTCCGCCTTCTGTACGCCGAAGGCACCGGCGGTGAACTCACCGCCGGGTGGGAGACGGAGTAAGCGTGCTATGCACCCGCCCGCGATATGCGGGAGCGCCTGAGAGGTCGCAGCAGGTAATTGCGAAAAGCGATAGTCCGATGCGAATCCGCAGGCTTTTCGCTGTTAATCGTAGGGGTCGATGCCCACATCGACCCGGCAGAACGCACCGTTTCTGCGGGAATCTTAGGGTGTATCTGAAAACTCCCAACGCACCCGGACAGCGGGCCTTTTTGCGGTGCGCCGCGTCATTTTTCCTTGAAATACGTCAGTAT
>CDZH01067222.1_pt1 | contig 11151 bp, 10 predicted proteins | sample 557721 | NCBI WGS metagenome assembly CDZH01 (sample SAMEA3182062, study PRJEB8094) | gut metagenome | biome: human; feature: gut; material: Stool; isolation source: human stools | place: Canada | collected 2013-01-14
GAAATAACAAACGAAATAACAACACTAATTCAAAAAGGAAAACTACCCCAAGACACATTAAACCAAATACATTCCTTAAAAATGTAAAAATAATTCATAAAATAGGCTTGATAATAGCTAAATTATTAAGCCTGAAATTTTTTTTAAATAAACAAAATATTTAATATTTGATAGTTAATATTATAATTAACTAAAAAAAAATGGATGTGTCAAAATATGGCTGAAAATATTAAAACAAGTGTAGAAGAATTACGTAAACTTATCAGTATTGAAAATGTTGTCGGAAAACCTATTGATGCAGGAGACCAATTTTTAATTCCAGTAATGAGAATGGGAGTAGGTTTTGGAGCCTGTGAAAACATACTGGGCAATGACGGAAACGATACTGTAGGTGCAGGTGCAGGTGTTGAACCAGTTTCCATGGTAATTATTCCAAAAAATGCCAAAAGCGGAGAAGGAGTTAAAGTTGTTAACTTAACTAAAGGAACCGAAACCAACAAAGCATTGTCTGATTTAGGACTGATTGTTTCTGACCTTGTTAAAAATTACTTCTCAAAATCTTCAGATGACTACGATGAATCTGAATATATTGAACCTGAGTTTACAACTACCGAAGACGAACAATAAACTTAAAAAAGGGATATTTTGAACACCATATACATCCTAGGAATGATTTTACTTATAATCATCCTAATTCTTATTATTTTTTTATATATGGGTCTTAGAATATCACTTAGCTTTGAAAAAACCGGAAGCAAACTTTCAGCTATTATTAAAATAAATATTTTTAAAAAAATAACTGTTTATAATTCTTCAAAAGAAAAAGAAACCTCAAAAGACGAAGATGATGAAAAAGAGTCTAAAAATTTAATGAAACCTCTTAAAAATACCCTGCCTTACATTTCAGATTTTTTAAAAAAAACCGTCAAATCCCTCAAGGTATCAAAATTAGAAAATCATCTTAAATTTGGACTGGCCAGTTATGCAGACACTGCGCAGTATATAGGATATATCTGGGCTGTTAACGGATTTATTAAAACATTATATCCTGTTTCTAAAGTAAGTGCCGAACCTGTTTTTGGAGATCCGGTAATTGATTTTAAAGGATGCTTGGATGTTGACATTAATCTTTTAAAGCTGCTTTTGCCTGTTGTCAGTTTAATTTCCAAAAAAGAAATCAGGATTTTAATTAAAACCTTCAGAGGTGATAAAAATGAAAAATGATTTTTCAGGATTTGCAAAACACCAAAAGGAAAAGCTTGACAAATACTTCAAAAAGGATGAAGAACTAACCTTTAAAAAAATAGCTGTTGGTGATGATGACTTTTATTTTATCTATAAATCAAAAGCAGTTATCTTAAAAGATAAAATAGCCAGTTATGAACTGATACCAGTCGGATTTATCCATAACCAGGATGAGGAATACTATTACTATTCATTTGACGGCAACTGCCTGGGATATGAAGATATTGTAAAAAAATTTGTTGAAAAGTGCCTTATTTAGGAAGGGGAATATCTTCAAACCTTACAGCAACATCTACAATATCATAATCATCCACATCATGCAAATCTTCAAGTTTTTCTGCCCTTTTTGCTTTTAATCCGTATGCTTCAGCTACTTTTACAAAGTCAGGATTTTTTAAATCTATCTGATAGGGTTCCATATCATATTTATTAACTTCATGCTGCCTTATAATGCCGTATTGTGAGTTGTTTATTATGAAAATTAAAATATTCAAGTCATATTCTTTTATTGTAGCCAGTTCCTGAATATTCATCTGGAAATCTCCGTCTCCGTTGATTACAATTATTTTTTTATCAGGATTTGCAACTGCAGCTCCAATAGCTCCCGGAATTCCGTAACCCATTGGTCCAAGTGCTGACTGAAACAGCAGCTGGCCAAAGTCAGAGGATTTTTTAAGCAGAGTTACCCATGTAATATGACTTCCGGCATCACCGATTATAATATTGTCCTTATACTGATTTAGAATTTCATTAATAGCCACCTGAGGTCTTAACGGAAGTGTTTTATCATCCAATCCTTCAACAGCTATTTTGTTGTCAATTTCCAACAGTTCATCTAGCCAGTCTGCTTTTTTAAAGTCTACTTCACATAAGAAGTTTTCAACACTTCCCTGAATCGGATAATTTCCTTTAAGATGCTTTTTATTAATATTTACATGAATCAGCTTATCTTCAATTTCATCCAAAGCAGCAAATGTCCTTTCAGAAGCTCTTGCACCTAAAGCTATGATACAGTCTGAATTTTTTATGGCATAATTTGCTCTGGGAGTTCCTCTTGTACCTGCCATTCCAAGGTTTAAATGATTGTTTTCATCTATGATTCCTTTTGAATTAAAGGTAGTTGTTACTGGAATCCCATTACTTTCAGCTATCAGTTTTAAAACTTTTCTTTGTGATATTGCTCCAGAACCCAATACAAAGAGCGGTTTTTTAGATTTGTTTATTAATTCCTGGGCTTTTTTAACATTTGACAGGTCATTTTCACACAAATAACATAAATCAAAGTCCTGAAACTCCTCGCTTAACAGGACATCATTTGACAAGTTTATATGAACCGGGCCTTTTGGGTCGTGCCTGATTTTATAAATAGCTGCCCTTAGTGCATATACCGCTTCAGTTCCGTTTAAGGGATTGAATGATTCGTCAACAATATTTTTAAAAATTTCTGATGTCGGAAGTGACTGGAAAACATCCTCATTTCTCAAATCAGTGGGATTGTCTCCTGTCAAAACCAGAAGAGGCACATTGTCCTTATATGCTCCGGCCAGAGCCATTGTAAAATTAAGTGCTCCCGGCGCTGCAGTAGCTACACATGCACTTAATTTATGAGATGATTTGTAATATGCATCTGCCGCATGCATAGCTGCCTGTTCGTGTCTTACCAGAATATGATTTATTTTGGAGTCTTTAAGAGCCTTATAAAACGGCAGAATCTGTTCTCCAGGAAGTCCGAAAATATTTTCCAGACCTTCCCCTTCAAGGATTTTAACCAAGTATGCAGCTACATTCATCATCTATTCCTCTTCCTGATAAGATCCGCTGTATTGCCCGGAGCCTTCAACTTCAAAAACAACTCCCTGAGCTATTCTGTCCCCTTTTTTGATTTTGTATTCATAATCTCCGTGATTATAAATCATAAACATTAAAGTTCCGAAAAAACCAGGGTCTCCAACAGCTGTCTGAACTGAGACAAAAGACCTCAGTAATGTGGATCTTGGCAGATATAACATTGAATAGCCCTTCGGAATTTTGATTTTCCTGTCAATTGAAGCAAGATAAGCAGTATGAGGTTTTAAAGTGTAAACAGGCCCTTCCAATTCTTTAATTTCAGGAAGGTTTTTTTCATTGTCAATCAAAGACCCTTCACTTTCCTGAGTATAAATTTTATCTAAAGCCAAATCAATTCCTGAAGGCTGAACCAAATCTTTAAAATCCGGAAACAGTTTAACAAGTTCATTTTCACCAAGCATAATAATCACTTAATAGATAGTTTATTATATCTGATTAATAAATTTTAAAAACAGGGAGGAAAAAATTATGCCTGTAATAACAATAGCCGGAAATGACACAATCAGTGTTGAAGATAAAAGAGAAATGGTAAAAAAAGTAAGTGAAATAGTGGCTGACAGTTACGGATTGCCAATAGAAGCAATAACAGTACTTGTTCAAGCTTATCCGAAAGAAAGCATCGGAGTAGCTGGTGAATTATTAAGTGATAGGGAATAAATTTCCTTATCATTTAATCATAATATTCATACCATCCGCTGCCATCTTCTGTATAATGAACTTCCCTTTCACCACTGGGGACTTCATCCATACTATGCATCTGTTTATGAGGTCTTTCATCCAAATACCATTCAGTATCCGCATCCATAGGGTCGCTACTATAATCAGTTTCATAGTAGCTTTGATCTATGGTCTCAGCATTATTTGTTATGTTAACTGCTGGAGGATTCTTATTTTCTTGCATATTAATTGATAAAAACATATAAGCAATTGACAATGAAAGTACAAGCACCATAACCACAATTAATATATTAATTTTCTTATCCACTTAATTCATCTATATTTTGTTCTCAAAATAGTCATACAGCTCATCTTTAACTGGAATATGGAGATTATATTTAATATTGACAATCGGCAGGTCTCTGTCTTTGCTTTTGATAGTTGTCTGAATAAAATCAAATGGTTCGACCTGACCCATATAGTAGAAATCCTTACCTTCATCATCACTTTTCTTAATGAAGAGATGTATCTTTAAATTAGTTTTCTGATAATTTTTAATAGCAACTACTTCTTTACTATCTAATTTAAGCCTACTTCTAGTCATCCAGCTGAAAACATCCCTATTTACAAACTCATCTAGATACTTTGTACTATCTGAAATGTCTTCTTTTTTATCATAAGTTACAAAAATCGGACAGGTATTGTGTTTTACCCTATATCCATATAATGTGGAACTGTCATCATTTGGCCAGTTTAACAGTCTACAAACATCCCTTCTTGAATACTTGGCATATAATGTTAAATTTTCACCTTCAACTTGAGCATTATATTCTGTTTTATATTTAAGCAATCCATAATTAATTACATCCAAAATATGTTTTCTGTAAGTTTCATGAGCCAGATACTCTTTAAATTCATTTGAAATTTGAAATTCATTCATAAAAGATAATTCAGGAAAATCTTTTTTATCTTTTTTACTGAAATCAAGATTTAAAACATCGATTGCACTTTCAATTGATTTTACATCATTTTGAATATCATATTCTGTTTTTAATAATTGCTCAATTGATTCAACTGAGAAATAACCATTATAAATTAAAGATTTTAAAATCAGCAACTCATGAGGTCTTTTTCCACTGGCTAAGTTTTTGGATATGAATTTTAAAGATGAAATTTCCTCTTCTGAGAGATATTCGTCATAATCTTTATCTGCCTTTTTTAAAAATGAATAATAGCAATCCATTGCAGTATGATTTAAGATTAATAAAGGATCCATTTCTCCATTTTCATAGAAATCCAAAAGCATTGGAATTCTGCCTAACTTAAACTTCAGATTATTGTATTTTTCTTTAAAAAGAGCTATTCTTGAAAATGAAGTGTTGTTTATAGAATTATAAATCCTCTTTTTAGAAACTTCATCAAAACTGATTGAAGAAGCTCCAGGAATTACTTTATTTCCCTCCATCAGATAACGGCGAATATTATCCTTATCATAGGATCTGTCACCTGAAAGAGCTATCGGAATCATGAAATTGTTTTTATAATTTCCGATAAAATCCAGTATAACAACATAGTCTTTGCTTTTAAATTTCCTAAGGCCTCTTCCCAATTGCTGAATAAATATAATTGGAGATTGTGTTGGCCTTACAAGTAAAACCTGATTAATTTCAGGAATATCTACCCCTTCATTAAAAATATCAACTGTAAAAATGTATTCCAACTTGTTTTTAGCCTCATCATTAGTCAGTCTGTAAATTGCATCTTCCCTTGTCTGCTGTGAATCATCACCTGTTAGGACAGCTGACGGATGGCCCCTTTTATTGAAAGCTTTTGAAAGTTCATTTGCTTCCTTTTTCCTGCTGCAAAATACCAAAGCTTTAATTCTCTCACCGGAATATCCATAATATACTGATTTTTCAAGTAAATAATTTACCCTGTCATCTGAAACCAACTGATTGAATTCTGTTGAATCATCAACAGTTTTTCCGTCAATTTCCAAATCAGATATTCCAAAATAATGAAAAGGACATAACAAATCCTCCTCTAAAGCGTCTTTAAGTCTGATTTCACATGCCAGATTATGGTCAAAGAGTTCATAAATATCAATACCGTCAGGCCTCTCAGGTGAAGCAGTCATTCCCAAACAGAATTCAGGTTCAAAATAATCCATGATTTTTTGATAGGAATAAGCACCGGATTTATGAACCTCATCAATCACAATATAATCAAATTCATCTTTTTTAAACTTGGTATAAACATCATCTTTAGACAATGTCTGAATTGTTGAGAATAAAAAGTTGGAATCATAGTCTTTAGAATTACCAGTCAGCAATCCGAAATCTTTTGTATTTTTAAAAACATTTTTATAAGCATTAATAGCCTGTTTGGCGATTTGTTCTCTGTGAACTACAAAAAGAAATTTTTTAGGATTGAAATCCTGAACAGCAAAAGCAGAAGCATAAGTTTTACCAGTACCGGTTGCTGATACCAGAAGTGCCTTTGATTCGCCACTTTGAATTAAAGACCTTAAACTTTCCATAAAACCAACCTGCATAGAATTTGGAACCAAATCCTCAGAGCTGAGTTTTTTGTAGTTTTCTTTTAGCTTTGTAAAGTTCTTTTGAGAATCATATAACTTTTCATAAGCCGGAAGAACATCCTCCAGATTGTTTGCTTCATCCCACAAGTTATTAAATTCAGATAATAAATTATTCAACACTTCACCGTCATGTAAAGAGGTAAATTCAACATTCCACTCCTTGTTAACAGTTAAAGCGTTTAAAGTCAAATTAGAACTGCCTACAATACCTTTGTAGATATTGCCTTTTCTAAAAACATAACCTTTAGTATGAAAACCGTTCTTTTCCTGAGCATACAGCTTAACTTCAATGTTATCTAAAGACTGAAGCTTTTTTAAAGCTTTAGGATCTGTAAAATTAAGATAATCAGTTGTAAGAATCTTACCTTTAATACCTCTTTGTTCAAGTTCCAGAAAATCCTGTAAAAGAGGAGTCAAACCACCTAAAGTAATAAAAGCAGAGCTTATGAAAAATTCATCGCAATTCTGCAGTTCATCCTTAATGGAATTTAAAACCTTATGATTAAAGTTGTTTGAAAGGAATTTAGGTTTAAAATCATTTGCAGGATTATAAGTTTCATTGATAAAAGCAGTTTTAGCTCCCTCTAAAATATCATTCTGATTATCCATAAAAATCACATGTTTTCTTTTAGATAATTAACTGCATCAATATCTGCCGGAAGCCAATTTAAAGTGTTTAATTCTTCTTTTGTAATCCATTTACCGTCATTATGCTCTAAAAGTTCGATTGAACCTTCCTTAATTGAACACATAAAACAGGACATGAATAAATAAAAGTTAGGATACTGATACTCAATATCTATGGCGAATTTATCAACACTAATTTCAATGTTTAATTCTTCTTTAATTTCACGAACTAGGGCCTGCTCTTTGGTTTCACCTGATTCGATTTTTCCTCCCGGAAACTCCCACATGTTTATAAACTCGCCATATCCTCTTTTAGTAGCTAAAATTTTGTTTTCCTTTTGAATAATAGCCGCCACTACTTTTATTTCTTTCATGTTTTTTACACCTGAATTAAAATATTAATTGAATATATTGGCTGCTTTGTATTTAAATATTCTTAATTCAGTTTATAAATTAATTAATTAACAATTAAACTTCTTATTACATTTTTAATAAAAATAGATAGATTATACTCCTCCTCGCCACCATTTCCAGGAGCTAAGGGAAAAGCGCCAACAGAAGGAATAATTAGATCATTATCTTCTCTAAACAATTTATGTACATTACCTGGGTATAAAACGTATGATCCTTCAGTTTTTAAAATGGAATCCTTGTAAGTATGCATCTTATAAATATCCCCATTTTTAAAAATTCTATCTTTATTTTCCTTAGAATCCCTATTATTAACTTCATTTTCAACTTCAGAGAATGTTTTATCCTGAATTTTATTATAAAAATTAATAACATCCAATTCAGAGCGATATTTTGCATCAAAGTGAATAAAATATCTTTCCCCATTTAAATAAATAAGTAATGAATAATCTGGCCTAAAAGCTAAGGAATATGATTTATATTTTGTATTATTTGAAAATGTTTTATTATAAAATAACTCAATGAAAATATCTTGATCAAATAAATTTAATTTAAATTTTTTAATTGATTTGTGCCCTCTTTTAATATCCATTGACCAATTATTCTTATTAATTTCAAAAACATCCTCAAAATCAACTTTAGAAATACTCATCTCATTTAAAACTTTTAAAATTTTGAAATAGCACCAATATTCATATAATTCACTTAATTTCTTTTCAAAACCTTTGAATTGATTGTTAAGTTCATCCCAACTTAATTTAAAAGAAAATTCGAACATTAAAAAGAATTGGAAAATATCCCTATAACCTCCCCTCTTTTGTAAAACTTGTGAATTAAATGGAATGTAATCTAAAGTACCAATATCTCCAAATAATTTATTGGAAAGATAATATACAATTTCTTCATTGAAAAAAGTTAATTTATCCTTAATATAACCCTCTTTTGAATTGTCTAACAACTTTTCAATCAAATCTCTTACCAATTCTAAAAAATATTTAAAAAATCTATTTTCAGCAACATCAATTGAATCATTATAGTCTACTTCTCCAACTTCAATTGGTAAAAATCCCCCAAGATAGCTGGCTAATTTTATATCAGAATTTGTTTTTTGCAACTTATCAGGATTGTTTAAAATATTAATTAACTCTTTATCGCCAATATTTGATGCAAAAGAAGTTGGAACTACTTCATCACATTCTTCTAACTTAGAATATAAATTCTTAGACAAGTATTCAAAAATAGACGGCAAATTCTCCGGTCTGAACAAATATTCCAAAAACATGAAATCTTCATAATATGTTGTTTTATTTTTATAATCAATTTCAAATTCCTGATAAAGAGGAGAATTACTTTCAAAAATCAAACCTAATACATATTGAGATAATTCCGCTATCATAGCGGAATATTGATTAAAATAATCTATTTTTTTAGATCTAACTTCAATTGGAACCCTATTAGACAAATAACCATTCTTTTTAACATCTAAAAATGATTTACCAACATAACTTCTAAAATTTAGAGTTCCAACAACTTTATATTTTTCAAATTCAGTTAAAGAAAACCTAAATTCATTAAAAAAATCATTATTCATTTTTACTAATGAATATAAAACATCATAAGAGGAATTTATATCTTTTGATTCAAATAAAATTTGATAATCAGTTTCTTCCAAAAGCATCAAATTTGCAAAATGAGTTGATGAATCAACACAATATTGAATAGGAGTTAAATTATCAGGATTTTCAACCAAATCAATATTTTCTAATGTTAAGTAATCATTTATAGAATGTTTAGAATAATTAGTCGATTTAGGATTTAATGCACTAATATAAAGAGTACCTACTCCTCCCATATCATTTTTCAAATCAATAATAACTTTTTGCTCAATCATTTGAATCTGAATTTAATTTATGAAAGATACATATCTTTGATTAGATAATATTTTAGCCATATTTTGAAGTTTAACTGCAGAAGTATAATATCTACAATCATCTTTAGTTAAATCAACAAGCCTTGCATCTGCATTATTTTTTCTTTCAATCAAGCATGCATTAAATAATTCGTTGATAGTTTGACCAATAGCTTTTTGTGAACCGTGCAATTTTGGAAGAATTTTTTGTTTGACCTGGGCATCAAAATATCTCTCCCAATTTTCCCAATTTTGCGGAGAATCTTCATATCTCCATGAAACAAACATAAAACGAAGAATTTCATTAATAACTCTAAAACCAAAATCAAAATTTATTTTTTTAAGAATACTTTGGAATAAATCTAATTCATTAGATAAAACATCCCATAAATTACCCCTAGAACAATTAATAAACATGAAAATGTCTTTTAAATCATAGACATTCATATTTCTCACATCCAAATCTTCAAGAGGGTTCATTAGATAGTTTATGTTTTTGAAGTCAAATTCTTTAAAATCAGAGTTCATATATTCTTTAGCAGCCATTGTTGGGAATTCAATAGTATTTGCCCTATCTAAAACCTTAGGTGAAAACATATAAGTTGTTTCATCAACATTAACAGTACCCACGATCAGTAAATTATCAGGAATATCCAATTCATAATTTTCATCATCATTAGAATACAATGGAATTGGCTGTCCACTTTCAATAGCTGACAAAAAGTCGGCAAAATATCTTTCAACATGAGATAAATTCATTTCATCTAAAATTAAGAAATATGGTGAACCAATATCATTTTTAGCAGCTTTAATTAAAGAGTAAGATGGTGTTTCATTATATTCTTCAGTAATTACATTATAAAAACCTAAAACATGCCTATTTTCAGTCCAATTAGCACCCACAGGAACGATCTTATAATTTGGATCTTTTTTATAATCTGTTGAATCATCTTTTTCTTTTTCCCAAATTGGATGAAAATTATCAAAGTTAAAATTGTCTGTTTTGATTTTTACTTCAACTTTTTTGCCCTCATTTTCTTTTAAATAATCTTGAAGTTCTTTATTTTTCTTAAAATACAATCTAGGCATCAACCTAATTTTAGCAGTCGATTTAATATCTTCAACTACAATATTACAACCAACATAACCTGATTTAAATGGCAAATAATTAAAGATATTATTATTCATAAACCATTGCCTTTCATTAAATGCTGTTTTGTTTGAATTTTGTTCCAAAATTATAAAATTTTCATTATTAGATTTACAATCATAAATCTCTTTAAATGCCCCAACATTTATTTTTAAATCAACAATCTTGGAAGTACCCTGAGAAAATAAATTTTTAAAATAATTTTTTAATTTTTCATTATTTTTATCATATTCCAGTTGCATTTGCACACGAACATGTGCTTTTGCATGAATATTGTCTACCCACATATCACAATCACATTGTGATTCTTTAATTGGCAAAACATCATAAAGATATTTATTACTAAGTGTCCAACCAGTGTTTTCAAAGGATGATTTATTAACAGGCACTTTAACAGACAAAAATTCATTATCATTAATTAAAGAACTATTGTTTCCAGAATTTTGAGTGGAATCAGAAATATATTCTGCAAACAATTGAGAAAGTTTTGTTTTACCAGTTCCTGAATTTCCTGTAAATATTACAAACGGTTTTACTTTTATAGACAATAAATAATTTTCAATTATTTTCGGATCAAATAAATATCCTTTGCTTAAAAGATATTCCTGAAACGATACTGTATTTTCCATGTTTTCACCATATTAACAATGTTTGATTTTCAAATTCATTTAAAGCATTAACTAACCCTTTTTAAATGAAGTTAAA
>CDZH01080480.1_pt1 | contig 11089 bp, 10 predicted proteins | sample 557721 | NCBI WGS metagenome assembly CDZH01 (sample SAMEA3182062, study PRJEB8094) | gut metagenome | biome: human; feature: gut; material: Stool; isolation source: human stools | place: Canada | collected 2013-01-14
AACGCCAAGAACTTCATCGCCAAGGCCAGAAAGTTCACCGACATGACGGAACTGACCCCGGAACTGCTCCGCACCTTTGTGGCGAAAATCATCGTGTATGAGAAAGAGGTCAAATACTCCAAGCACGCACCGCAGAAGATCCACATCTGTTTTCGGGACTTCAACCTCAACGAGACAGACGATATGCTTCTATGCGGAGAGACAACAGAAAAGGCAGACAGTACAATTGCACTGCCTGCCTAATCCGAGGACACGCTTCAAGGTACCCCTTTCAGGAGTAGCGGAAAGCCGTCCTTTTCTGTTTTCTTTATAAGTCGAACACGCCCATGATGGCGATGCCGACGACCACAAGAGCGATCATCGCGTAGTGCTTCCACGAGAGCTTTTCCTTGAGGAACAGACGGCTCCACAGCACGCTCGCCGCGCAGTAGGAGCTGATGATGGGCGCGGACATGGCAAGGTGCTCGGTGTCCGCGATGGCGTAGATGTAGGCGAACTGACCGGCGGTCTCGCAGACCGCGCCGAGGTACTTCGGCGCCTCCCTTTTGGGAATAAGGCGGTCCCTGCGGATCAGCACGACGTAGACGAAGCACACCATGGCGGCAAAGAGGAAGGTCAGCTCATAGGCACAGTTGGCGGAGGCTGCCGCTTGCTTGGCGCATTCGTCCAGTGTGGTATACATGCCGCTGTCAATGGCCTGCGCGGTCAGCGTTTCGAGCACGCGGTTGTCCGCAAAGGTGCCCGCCGCGTCGAGCAGGCAGTAGGCCACCGGCAGCGCGAGAGCAAGAAAGCTCTTGGCGTACTTGCGGTTGCCCTCGGCCTGACGCGCCGCGCGCAGCTCAGGGTCCTCGGTCGCGTCCACCACGCCGAGACCGATGGCGCCTACGCACACGAGCAGCACGGCGAAGATGGCAAGCGGGGAATAATCCTCGCCGCCGAGGAACACAAGCGTCATCACGGCGACGAGCGCGCCGGAGGAATTGCAGATGGGCGACGAGACGGACAGCTCAATGTACCGCAGCCCCAGATAGCCGAGCGTCATCGAGCCGATGTAGAGCAGCGACACGGGCAGGTAGGTGAGGATGATAGCAAAGCTGATCTCCGTCCCGCCGACGAAGATCTCAAACGCCGCGTGCAGGCCCATGACGACGCCGACTGCCATGACCATCTTGAGATGGCTGAGACGGTCGTCCTCGTCGCGGCAGCCGATTTTGGAAAAGAGGTCGCTGCCGCTCCAGCAGAGCAGCGCGATGAGAGAAAGCCAGAACCACATATAGAATTGTCAAACTCCTTTATATCTGTCAGTATTTTGAGATCAAAAAACGGACAGTCTCCGGCGGGGGTCTGCGCCGGAAATGACGGTTGGTGAGGGGAGTCCTTCGGATCAGCATAGCAAGACCCTCCTAACAAATAGAGTCAGGGCAGTGTGACCAGCCCTGCGTCAAGCATTTTTTGCAGCGAGAGCAGCACGCCGAGCTTGGCGTGGTACCAGGTCAGGCCGCCCTGGTAGTAAACCGCGTAGGGCGGACGGATGGGGCCGTCGGCGGACAGCTCGATGGAGCTGCCCTGCACGAACGCGCCCGCCGCCATGATGACCTGCGAATCATAGCCGGGCATATCGCCGGGGACGGGGTCCACATAGCTGTCCACCGGTGCGGCGGACTGGATGCCCTTGCAGAAGGCGAGCATCCCCTCGGGGCTTTTCAGCTCGACGCATTGGATGATGTCGTGCCGCTCCTCGCTTGCGGCGGGAACGACGCGGAAGCCGAGGGACTCGTACACGGCGGCGGTGAACACCGCGCCCTTGACCGCGCCGGAGACGACGTTCGGCGCGAGGAAGAAGCCCTGATAGAGCGAGGGCATCAGCCCGAGGTTCGCGCCGACCTCCTGCCCGAGCCCGGGCGCGGAGAGGCGGTAGGCGCAGCGGTCCACGCACTTTTGCGTACCGGCGATGTAGCCGCCGATGGGCGCAAGACCGCCGCCGGGGTTCTTGATGAGGCTGCCGACGATCATGTCCGCGCCGACGTCGCTCGGCTCGACCGTCTCGACGAACTCACCGTAGCAGTTATCGACCATGATCGTCACATCGGGCTTGACCGCGCGGCAGACAGCGATGGCCTCGCCGATCTGCGCGACCGAGAGCGTCGGACGCGGCTGGTAGCCCTTGGAGCGCTGGATGTGGATGAGTTTCGTTTTCGCCGAGATGGCGGCGCGGATGGCGGGAAGATCAAAGCTGCCGTCGTCGAGCAGATCGACCTGCCGGTAGCTTACGCCGTATTCGGCGAGCGAGCAGGGCGAGGGGCGGATGCCGATGACCTCCTCGAGCGTATCGTAGGGCTTGCCGGAGATGGCGAGCAGCTCGTCGCCGGGCAGCAGGTTCGCGCTCAGCGCGACGGCGAGCGCATGGGTGCCGCAGGTGATCTGCGGGCGAACCAGCGCGGCCTCGGTGTGGAAGGCGTCGGCGTAGACGCGCTCTAAATTGTCGCGGCCCTCGTCGTCGTAGCCGTAGCCGGTCGAGGCGGCGAAGTGTGTGGCGTTGACGCGGTTCTTCTGCATCGCGGCGAGCACCTTCGCCTGATTGATCTCCGCGCGCGCGTCGATCTCCGCGAAGCGGGGGCGGAGCGTTTCGAGTATTTTTTCGCCGTAGGCGAGGACCTCCCTGCTCACGCCGAGGGTCTTATAAATTTCAGCCGATGTCATATCAAGGCTCCTTTTTCAATGTATCGGGAAACTGCACGCCGTTGCACCTGAGGACGAAACGCAGCGGGTAGTCGCGGTCGAGGTAGTTTTTCTCGAACCACACATAGGTCGCGACGGGGAGCTGGCGCAGCTCGGGGGCCTCGCAGCGCAGGGCGTCGAAGGTCATGCGGTCGCCGGAGAGCAGCGCCGCCGCGACGTCCATCTGCCCCTCCGCGCGCAGACGGTCGAGGCAGGCGTCCAGAATGACCGCGCAGGCGCGCTCCTCATCGGTCTCGGCATAGTCCTCGCGGTGGGCGAGCCAGTAGAGAAATTCGTCGGGGTCGAGGTCGAGATGCGTCGTGACCTGCGAGAGCTTGTAGAAGCCCGCGCGGTCGTTCGCCTTGAGCACGTCGATGAGGTAGGCGATGAGGTTTTCGTCGAGCATCAGGCAGTCGCAGAACACCTCGAAGGCGTGCTTGCCCGCGTCGGGATCGGGGGCCGGCTCGTCCGCCTCCCCGGCGGGAGCGGGCGGCTCCTCCGGCTGCGGCGCACCGCCGAGCGCCATGCGCGCGAAGAGCGCGCGGGCGAAGTCCTCCTCATGGAAGCCGTCTAACAGGCCGTCCGGCAGCGCGTCGCCCGCTGCGCGGGCGCAGCGGCGCACGAAGTCCGGCACGCTGACGTTTTTCAGCGCGGCCTGCAGGCTCATCGCGCGCTCCTCGGGCGTTTCGCCGCTGAGGGCAATGCCCTCGGGCGCGGCGAGTGTACCCTCGCACAGGGCGTTCATGTATTTGAGGTAAAGGTCGCAAAGCTCCATCGTGATGCTCCCAAATTTCAAAAGTGAATACAATGTATCATACCGCGCGGGAAAATGCAAGGGCCGCGCTTGCAAGGAGCGGACGGATATGGTAAAATCAAAATGCTCTCACAATGCGTGAGGAGAGAAAGAAAGGAGGAAACAGGCATGAAGCACAAGCGGAGCCTTGAGGCACTGATCGTCGGCTTTGTGCTGGCCATTGCGGTCAGCTTTTTCAGCACGAAGATAGCGGGAGCTGTGCTCGCTGTGTCGCTTATTCAAATGTTTCTCTTTTACCGTTGCCCGCACTGCGGGTACGGGCTTTACAATGTCTGCGGCATTATGCCGAGCTGCTGTCCCAACTGCGGCGAGGATCTATAAAGCGAAGCCTGCCGCATCCGCGTGAAGGGAGTGTGAGCCATGCGAAGGACCCGCCGCAGCGGCGGATTTTTCCTCTGTCTGCTGCTCAATCTGCTGCTGAATTGGGAGGGCGTCATCCCTGCGGCGCTTTTATTTGCGCTGCACCGGTGGCGCGGCTGGCTGCTCTGGTGGGCGGGGCTCGCGCTCGCGCTGTGGATCGGCGGGCTGATCGTTTGGATGCTCGTCATCGGCTGGGCGAGCGACTGCGGCAGCCGCCGCGACGAGGCGCGGGAGAACAAAAATCCCTATTCCGCCAAGCAGTACCCGAACAGCGGGTCTGCGGCGGACAAAAAGACGGAATAGACAGAACGAAGAAATGCGCGAGCGTCACCGCTCGCGCATTTGCTCAAAGAGGGCAAGATTCTTCCGCAGCCGCTCCTCCTGCGGCGAGCGCTCGACGGCATTCCGGCAGGCATCGGCGGCGTTTTCCGCGTCGCCGAGATGGGCATACGCCAGCGAGAGCAGGTCGTAGGGCAGACTTCCCCAGGCGTCCGCCTCGCAGATGTAGGTGCGCGGACGCTCGGTGATGGCAAGCGCGGCGCGCAGCACATCGACCAGCCCGTACCAGCGCTCCTGCGTGTAGAGGAGCTGCGCGTAGTCCATGTACGGCTCGCGCAGGTGCGGAGCCTCGGCAATGGCGCGGTGCAGCCAGCGCTCCGCCGAATCGTCCTGTTCAAGCGCGCGCAGGCAGCGGGCGATGTAGCGCATCGACGCGCAGCGTTCGTCCGCCCAGACGGCGGAGGGCAGCGTCAGGTGCCGCGCGAGCGTTTCAATGGCCTTCTGCCACTCGCCGCGGAACATATACTCCCGTCCGAGGTAGTGGCAGTTTCGGTCGTTCTGCGGGTCCTCCCGAACGGCCAGCTCCAGCAGCGGCAGGTATTGCCCGCGGGACTTCGTCTCGTCTGGGTGATGGTCGAGCTGCACGCCGGCCGCGTCCACGAAGCGCTCCGCACCCTCGCCGGTGTAGGCAAGCGTCTCATGCACCGGACTTGCCCAGCGGTAGCAGCCGTTTTTGTGAATTTTATCCGCCCAGAACACCATGCCCTCGCTGCCGTCGGGGCGGAAGCTCCAGGTGTAACGGTAGCGGGCGCGGGTGGTGTCCGGCTGCCATGCACGCTCCAGCGCGGCGCGCCAGCCAGGGTGGAACTGCTCGTCGAGATCGATGGCGCAGCAGATGTCCGCGTCGGCGGGAATGAGCCCCAGCGACTCGTTCCGCGCCGTGTCGAAGCGCCACGGCGAGACGACCGTCTCGCCCACGATGGCTCCGCGTGCGCGGAGCTTTTTTACGGTGTCGTCGCTTGAGCCGGTGTCGAGCACGCAGACATAGTCGGCCTCGGACATTGAGTCCATGAAGCGGTCAACGAACTGCGACTCATTTTTGCAGATGGCGTAAACGCATACCTTCAAAGCGAATATCCCTCCCATGCTATGTAGGCGGCGCGGAATTTCCGCGCCGCGTTGCTTTTCTTCTCTCAGGTGGCGAGCAGACCCGCCGCGCGCAGACTGGCGAGCAGCGCGTTGAGCTGAGCCGCCGTGTTGCCGGGATCGGTGGTGTCTGCGACCGCCGCCGCGGGACTGATCGTCGCCGCAGGGCCGGTGGGGCCGACAGGCCCCTGCGGACCGTCAGCACCGACAGGACCCTGCGGGCCGGTAGGCCCGGTGGGTCCGATGGGACCGGCAGGACCGACAGCACCGGCGGGGCCAGCAGCACCGACCGCGCCGGTCGCGCCGGCGGGACCCTGCGCCCCCTGTGCGCCCTGCGGACCCTGCGGGCCGGCAGGACCCGTGGGACCCTGTGCTCCCTGCGCGCCCGCAGGACCGGCAGGACCCTGCGGGCCTTGCAGACCCTGCACGCCCTGCGGCCCCGTGGGACCGATGGGACCGGGAACGCCCTGAATGCCCTGCACGCCCTGCGGACCGGTCGGCCCGATCACGCCGTAGGGCGGATACGGAGGCGGCGGGGGAGGCGGGAACGGACGCGGGCAGCACTGCTGGTCGCAGCCGCAGTTGTTGCCGCAATTACCCTGATAACGATTGATAGCGATCACCCTCCTTGATTTTTCGGCGGTGTGCCGCCGAAGCGCAGACGATACGCCTGCGTTTCAGTCTATGCGCGAGGACGCAAAAGGGTCCCGCCGTGTACGCGGCGGAACCCTTCGGGAAACGGTATTTTCTTGTGCGCGAGGCTTACAGCGCGGCGCGGAGTGCCTCCACGCGGTCGCACTTTTCCCACGCGACGCCCAGCTCCTCGCGGCCCATGTGACCGTAGGCGGCGAGCTGACGGTAGATCGGGCGGCGCAGGTCAAGGTCGCGGATGATGGCGGTCGGGCGCAGGTCAAAGACCTTCTCGACGGCCTCCTCGAGCTTCGTATCGGCGACTGTGCCGGTGCCGAAGGTCTCGACGAGCACGCTCACGGGATGCGCCACGCCGATGGCGTAGGCGAGCTGCACCTGGCACTTCGACGCAAGACCGGCAGCCACGATGTTCTTGGCGATCCAGCGCGCGGCGTAGGCGGCGGAGCGGTCCACCTTCGTCGGGTCCTTGCCGGAGAAGCAGCCGCCGCCGTGCGGGGCGCTGCCGCCGTAGGTATCGACGATGATCTTGCGGCCCGTCAGACCGCTGTCGCCCTGCGGGCCGCCGATGACGAAGCGGCCGGTTGGGTTGACATAAATTTTCGTTTCGCCGTCGAGAAGGCCCGCGGGGATGGTGGGCTTGATGACCAGCTCGATCATATCGCGGCGGATGGTCTCCAGCTCCGCCTCGGGCGCGTGCTGCGTGGAGACGACCACGGTGTCGATGCGCTTGGGCTTGCCGGCCTCGTCGTATTCGACTGTGACCTGCGTCTTGCCGTCGGGACGCAGATAGTCCACAAGACCCTGCTTGCGAACCTCGGTCAGGCGCTTGGACATCTTGTGCGAGAGTGAGATGGCCAGAGGCATCAGCTCCGGCGTTTCGTCGCAGGCGTAGCCGAACATCATGCCCTGGTCACCCGCGCCGTTGTCGAGGTCGCTCGCGCCGCTTTCCTTGTTTTCATAGGAGTTATCGACGCCCATGGCGATGTCGCCGCTCTGCTCGTCGATGTTGGTGATGATGCCGCAGGTGTCGCAGTCGAAGCCGTATTTCGCGCGGTCGTAGCCGATCGAGCGGATGACCTCACGCGCGATCTTGGGAATATCGACGTAGCAGCTCGTCGTGATCTCGCCCATGATGTGGACAAGGCCGGTGGAGACGGTCGTCTCGCAGGCGACGCGGCCGTTGGGGTCCTTTTCCAGAATGGCGTCGAGCACCGCGTCGGAGATCTGGTCGCAGATCTTGTCGGGATGCCCTTCGGTGACGGACTCGGAGGTGAATAAACGCTTTGCCATGATTCTTCTTTCCTTTCTTTTCTCGCGGGAGCACAAAAAAAGCGCTCGGCCGAATCGGTCGAGTGCGAAAACTTTTTGCTTTCCCTCATCTTTCGATTCGTTCGACGGATTTGGCACCTTGCGCTGCAGGTTGCCGTGGTATCATCGGGCCGTTCCCTCCACCACTCTTGATGAAGTATGAACTTGTCTGGTATTTGCTGAAATTATTCTACCCGGATTCCCATGTGATGTCAACAGATATTTCAAGAATTTGTGCAAATGCTTGACTTTGCCCTTTCTTATGCTACAATAGCCACAGCAAGAAATGCGAGAGTCATCGGAGGACCTGCGGCCGCAGCCGCAGCGGTCGAGAAGATGTCGGATGCGTCCGGTCAAAAAAGAGACCGGATTTTTTTTGCTCATTTTCAAGAGGGGAGAGAGTGTCATGGTATTCAGCAGCGCCAGCTTTCTGATCTTTTTCCTGCCGTGCCTGCTTGTCCTGTATTTCCTTGTGCCGCGGCGCTGCCGCTATCTGAGAAACCTTATCCTGCTGGCCTTTTCGCTGGCGTTTTATGCCTGCGGCGGGCCGAAATTTCTGTTGCTCATGCTGCTCTCCATTGTCATCAACTACGTCGGCGGGCTGCTGGCGGGGCCGGCGCACCGCGCGGGGACGCGGCGGCTCGGCATGACGCTTGCCGTGGTGCTGGGGCTTGCGCTGCTGGGCTGGTTCAAGTACGCGGGTTTCTTCGGCGAGATGCTCCACGCTCTGCTGCCGGTCGTTCCGGTGCCGCAGGTGACGCTGCCCATCGGCATCTCCTTCTTCACCTTTCAGGGCCTGAGCTACGTCATCGACGTGTACCGCGGCGACGCCGCGGTGCAGCGCGACCCGCTCAAGCTCGCGCTTTACATCGCCTTCTTTCCGCAGCTCGTCGCCGGTCCCATCGTGCGCTACACCACCGTCGCGGAGGAGATCGACGAGCGGCATGAGTCCGTCTCCGAATTCTCCGCCGGCGCGGTGCGCTTTCTCTTCGGCCTCGGCAAAAAGATGCTGCTGGCGAACGCCGTGGCGCGGATCGCGGATGCGGCCTTTGCCGCCGTTATGCCCTCGGTGCTTTTCGCGTGGCTGGGCGCGGTGGCGTACACCTTCCAGATCTACTTCGATTTCTCCGCCTATTCCGATATGGCCATCGGCCTCGGGCGAATGTTCGGCTTCCACTTTTTGGAGAATTTCAATTACCCCTATGTCGCGCGGAGCGTCACGGAGTTCTGGCGGCGCTGGCATATTTCGCTCTCTACCTGGTTCCGCGACTATGTGTATATCCCGCTCGGCGGCAACCGCTGCTCGAGGGCGCGCAATGTGTGGAACCTCTTCGTCGTCTGGTTCCTGACCGGAATGTGGCACGGCGCGAGCTGGAATTTCATCGCCTGGGGACTTTGGTTCTTTGTGCTGCTCGTGGGGGAAAAGCTCCTATGGGGCAAGGCTCTGGAGCGTCTGCCGTCGCTCGTGCGCCACGCCTACGCGATGGTGCTGGTCGTATTCAGCTGGGTGCTCTTCCGCGCCGAGACGCTCACCGCCGCGGCGGCTTACTTCGCCGCCATGTTCGGCAGCAGCGGCGTGTGGTGCGGCAGCCGCGTCGTCTATTACTCGCTGGAGTTCTGGCCGGAGCTGCTGTGCTGCTGCATCGCCGCGCTGCCGGTGAAGCAATGGCTGGAGACGGCGCTTCAAAAGCGGGACGCCGCGCCTGCCCGCGCCGTGCTGACGTGGGGCCCGAAGCTCGCGGCGATGGCGCTGCTGGCGTGCTCATACTGCAAGCTCGTCACGGGATCGTTCAATCCCTTCATCTACTTCCGGTTCTGAGAGGAGGCGCCGCTATGAAAAAATTCAGCGAGTGGGTGATGGCCCTGCTCTTTTCCGGCACGCTCCTGGTCCTGATGGCCGCGACCATCCTGCTGCCGAAGGAGCGCTACTCCTACTACGAAAACCGCAACCTCTCCGCCTTCCCTGAGATCAGCGTCGAGAGCATCGCAAACGGTAAGGTCTTCGGCGAGCTGGAGACCATGTTCTGCGACTACGCTGCCTGGCGCACCGCCGCGCTTCGCGCGGTGACCTGGTGCGACCTGAATCTTTTTCACCGTCCTGTGGTGAACGAGGTCGTCGTCACGCCCGACGCGCTGCTCGAGGAGCTTTACACCATGCCCGACACCGCCGAGGATATCGTGCGCGAGGCCGACACCGTGGCGGCGGACAACGCCGCGCTGCGCGATCAGATCGAGGCCTACGGGGGATACTACTGCTATCTCGCCGTGCCCTGCCAGTACGCCTACTACGAGGACGCATATCCCGCCTACCTCGAAAACCGCGCCGCCTACACCGCCGCGGAGCGCGCGGCGCTCCGCGAGGCCATGGAGGCGCGGGGCATCGCCTATGTGGACATGGGCGAGATCTTTGATGCCGAGGGCCATCTGCCGGAGTTCAGCTCAAAGGTGGACAACCACTACGGCCTGCGCGGTGCGTATGTGACCTACCGTGCGGCGGCGGAACGGCTCGCGGCGGACGGCTGCGCGCTCCGCGTTCCCGAGGAGGGGACGGACGTGACCTTCTCCGCGCTGCCCAATCCCTACATGGGCTCGCGCACGCGCAAGCTGCTCGGCCTGCGCGGCAACGATGAAAAGCTCCTCACGGCCTCGTTCGCCGAGGACATCCCCTTCACCCGCTTCGATAACGGCGCGGCGGCGGAGGCCACGGTCTACGCGCTTCCGGGCAGCGACGCTGAGCCGCTGACCTACGGCCTCTACATGGGCGGCGACATTGCTGAGACGGTCATCCAAACCGACCGCCCCGAGCTTCCCAACGCCCTGATCTTCGGCGACAGCTTCACCAATCCGGTGGAGTGCCTTGCCTACTACAGCTTCAACGAGCTGCGCTCGGTCGACCTGCGCCACTACACGGCGCAGAGCCTGAGCGACTACATCGCGGCCTATCAGCCAGACGTGGTGCTGTGTGTCCGCGACTATCAGAGTCTTCTCCTGCGGGAGTTCAACGGAGATTTCTTCAGTTAACTGCCGCAAAAGCCGGACAGAAAGGAGGCAGAACGCCTTGCGGATCACGCTTTCTGATCATTTTACCTACCAAAAGCTTCTGCGCTTCACGATGCCCAGCATCGTCATGATGATCGTCACCTCGGTCTACAGCATCGTGGACGGCTTCTTTGTCTCCAACTGCGTGGGCAAGAACGCCTTCGCCGCGCTCAACCTCATCTTCCCCGTGCTCATGGCGCTCTCCGCCTTCGGCTTCATGGTCGGCACCGGCGGCAGCGCCCTCATCGCCAAGACCCTCGGCGAGGGAAAGACGAAGGAGGCGAACGGCATCTTCTCGATGCTCGTCGCGATCCTGGCGGTCGGCGGCGCGGTGCTCGCCGCGGTCTTCTTCGTGTTCATCCGACCGATCTCCTATGCCGTCGGCGCGACGGAGCTGACCATCGACGACTGCGTGCTCTACGGGCGCATCCTGCTCGTCTCGCTGCCGCTCTTCATGCTGCAAAACAGCTTCCAGAGCTTCCTTGCCACGGCGGAAAAGCCGGGCTTCGGGCTGAAGGTGACGGTGTTCGCGGGACTGACGAACGTGGTGCTCGACTTCCTGCTTGTCTACGTCCTCTCCCTCGGCCTTGCGGGCGCGGCGCTCGCCACCGCCTTTTCGCAGGCGGTCGGCGCGGCCATTCCGCTCGCCTACTTCCTGCGCGAGAACGACACGCCGCTGCGGCTCGGACGGCCGTGCTTTGACCTGCGTGCGCTTTGGCGGGCCTGCTGTAACGGCTCGAGCGAGATGGTGAGCAATCTCTCCGGCTCGCTCGT
>CDZH01067905.1_pt1 | contig 11088 bp, 11 predicted proteins | sample 557721 | NCBI WGS metagenome assembly CDZH01 (sample SAMEA3182062, study PRJEB8094) | gut metagenome | biome: human; feature: gut; material: Stool; isolation source: human stools | place: Canada | collected 2013-01-14
GCTCTGTGAGGCAGGCGGGGCTCGCCGCACTTCGGGCAAGCGACGACGCCGGGGATCGCCAGCTTCCAGTGGGAACTGCGTCTCTTATCTCTTCTTGCGCGGGATACTTTTCTCTTGGGTACTGCCATGTGGTACACCTCCTTGGTCTAAATGCCCGAAGGCACATTATCTACTTATTTATCCAGTAACTGCTGTAAAACAGCAAAACGGGAATCGGGTTCCTTTTTGCAGCCGCACGGCCCTTCGTTGAGGTTTTTGCCGCAGCGGAAGCAAACGCCCTTGCAGTCGGGCCTGCACAGAAGCTGGCTGTCCATATTGAGAACAAAGGCGGTCGTGATGATGTCGGTCAGATCGGCGCAGCCGTCGTGGATGCCGAACACCCATTCATCCTCCGTCTGCTCCAGCTCCTCTTCTGAAACCAGAACCGCGTGGACCGGGATCTGCACCGCACGCGTAAACTCACCGGCGCAGCGGTCGCATACGCCGTGCAGCGTCGTGCTGAGTTCGCCGGTCAGTTCTAGAACGCCTGCCGTATTGCGAACCTTGCCGCTGGCCAGAATCGGCTCTGACGCGGGCCTGCAGCTGCCGAAAACAAGATCGGACAGATCCTCGCGCGTCTCAAACGGAAGACTTGCGCCGGGCGTTACAAGAATTGGCTTCAGATCCAGCAGCATAGCGCCCTCCAATCCATAATCGTGCGATGGATATTATATCGAATAATCGCAGGGAAGTCAAATACTTTTTCATAAATTTTTCGTTCTTTTTCGCGAACACCGGATTCTTTACAGAAAGGACGCCGCGTGATAAAATAAAAACAGACTATTTGTTTTATATGGAGACCGCTATGAAGGAATTCACCATCACACAGAACGACGCCGGGCAGCGGCTCGACCGGTGGCTGGCAAAGGCCGTTCCCCTGCTCCCCGCTTCGCTGGCACAGAAATACATCCGGCTCAAGCGCATCAAGCTGAATGGCAAACGCGCCGAGCGCGACACGCGGCTGACCGCCGGGGACACGCTGCAATTATACATCAACGACGAGTTTTTTGATACCCCAAAAGAAGAAAATGCTTATTTGACCGTCGCCGCGCCGAAACTGCATATCGTCTATGAGGACGAAAATCTCCTGCTGGTCGATAAAAAGCCCGGACAGGCCGTGCATCCGCATGACGGCGCGGAATACGGCAAAACGCTGATCGATCACATTCAGGCATATCTCTACGCCAACCGCGAGTGGCGGCCCAGAGAGGAGCACGCCTTTGCCCCGGCCCTGTGCAACCGCATCGACCGCAATACCGGCGGCATTGTCATTGCCGCAAAGAACGCGGAGGCACTGCGCATTCTGAATCAGAAGATCAAGGATCGCGAAATCGACAAGCGCTATCTTTGCATTGTGCACGGAACGCCCCGCCCGGCCTCCGGCAGGCTCGAGGGGCAGCTGTTCAAGGACGCGAAGGAAAACCGCGTCTACATCACGAAAACGCCGCAGAAGGGCTCAAAGACCTGCATCACATTCTACAAAACGCTTCAGAGCCGGAACGGGTTGAGCCTTGTGGAGTGCGAGCTTGTGACCGGGCGCACCCATCAGATCCGCGCGCAGATGGCCGCCGCAGGCTGGCCGCTGCTGGGCGACGGCAAATACGGAAAGCTCGACAAGCGCTACGACCGGAAATTTCAGGCGCTCTATTCCTACAAGCTGACGTTCCAATTTACAACAGACGCCGGGTGCCTTTCCTATCTCAACGGCAGGACGTTTCAGGTCGAGTCTGTCGATTTTGTGCAGGAATACTTTACATAATCAATCTTTTTCTTCGTTTTCTCCAAAGTTGGAAGAACTTTCAAAATGTTCTTCCAACTTTTTTGCACAATTTTCTGTTTAGATATTGACAAATCCACCCCCGCCGGATATATTCAATCCAGTATGTTTCGGGCGGCTCCGGCAAAGTTCGACGCATACAAATTTTTTTGAAATGGGGGAGGATACATGTCCAAAGAGCTCATTCGCCTCACGAATCTCACTATGACATTCGAGGACGGAGAGACGATTCTCGACAACATCAACCTGTACATCAACAACAAGGAATTCCTCACATTGCTGGGGCCCAGCGGCTGCGGAAAGACGACCATGCTCCGGATCATCGGCGGTTTTTTGACGCCCACATCCGGCGATGTGCTGTTCAACGGCAAGCGCATCAACGATCTGCCTGCCTATCAGCGCAAGATCAACACGGTCTTCCAGCGCTACGCGCTGTTCCCGCATCTGGACGTGTACGACAACATCGCCTTCGGTCTGCGCATTGCAAAGGTCAAGGAGGATGAGATCGACGAACGCGTGACCGAGATGCTGGAAATCGTCAGCCTCAAGGGCTTCGAAAACCGCAAGGTGACGAGCCTGTCCGGCGGCCAGCAGCAGCGTGTGGCCATTGCCCGCGCACTGGTCAACCGCCCGCAGGTGCTGCTGCTCGACGAGCCTCTGGGCGCACTCGATCTGCGCCTGCGCAAGGATATGCAGAACGAACTGAAGAATATCCAGCAGCGAATGGGAATTACATTTATATATGTCACGCACGATCAGGAAGAGGCGCTGACCATGTCCGACACCATCGTCGTCATGAACAAGGGCAAGATCCAGCAGATCGGCCGGCCGGAGGATATCTACAATGAACCGAAGAACGCATTCGTCGCGGATTTCATCGGCGAGTCCAATATTCTCGACGGCGTGATGCTGGAGGACTATGTGGTCAAGTTCTTCGGCCGCAAGTTCCAGTGCGTGGACAAGGGCTTTGCCCCCAACGAGCCGGTCGACGTTGTCATCCGTCCGGAGGACGTGGATATCGTCCCGCCGGAGCAGGGCCATCTGTGCGGCACCGTCACCTCCGTCACCTTCAAGGGCGTCCACTACGACACCATTGTCGATTTCAAGGGCTTCAAGTGGCTCATTCAGACCACGGATTACTGCCCTGTTGACGCGTACATCGGCATTCGCCTCAATCCTGAGGATATCCATATCATGCACAAGAGCGAGTATTCCGGCCTCTACGGCGACTACTCCTCCTACAGCGCGGAATATGACGAGATTGCCGACGCCTCGGAGGAAGAAGCCGATGAAGAATAACAACAAGCTTCTCGCCTGCCCGTATATTATCTGGATGGTCCTGTTTACGATCATCCCGTTGGGTATCGTCGTCTATTACGCGCTGACCGATTCTATCACCGGCCAGTTTACGCTTTCCAACCTGTCCGGCATGGGCACGTATCTGCCGATCTTCCTGCGCTCGATCTGGCTGAGCCTGTTTGCTTCGCTGATCTGCCTGATCATCGGCTACCCTGTCGCATATTTTATCGCGCAGTGCAAGCCGCTCACGCAGCGGTTCCTCGAAATGCTCATTATGCTCCCGATGTGCATGAGCTTCCTGCTCCGTACGCTGGCCTGGGTCGGTATGCTGGAGGATACGGGCATCATCAACACGCTCCTGCAGCACATCGGCATTTCTCCGCTGCCGCTCATCCGGACAAACGGCGCCGTCATTCTCGGCATGGTGTATAACTACCTGCCCTACATGATCCTGCCGCTCTACACGGTCATTATGAAGATCGACAACCGGCTTGTTGAGGCTGCGCTTGACCTCGGCTGCCGTCCGTCGCAGGTGTTTTCCCGTGTCATCCTGCCGCTTTCCGGCCCCGGTATTCTGTCCGGCCTTACGATGGTCTTCGTCCCGGCTGTCTCTACCTTCTACATCTCCCAGAAGCTCGGCTCCACCGGCACGACGCTCATCGGCGATGTGATCGAGTCCCAGTTCAAGACCGCCTACAACCCGAACCTCGGCGCGGCCATGAGTCTGGTGTTGATGATCCTGATCTTTATCTGTGTCGCCGTTATGAACCGCTTCGGCGAGGGCGATGGAGAGGAGGTCATCAAGGTATGAAGCACTTCAACCGCACCGTCACCGTCCTGGTGTTCATCTTCCTCTACATTCCCATGATCGTTCTGGCCGTGGCCTCGTTCAACACCGGCACGGACATCGCAAGCTTCAAGGGCTTCACGCTCCGGCAGTACGCCAATCTGTTCCGGGACGGTACGCTTCTGACGCTGCTGCGCAACTCTGTCATCATTGCGCTGCTGGCGACGCTCATCTCTACCGTCGTCGGCACAATGGCTGCCGTCGGCATCCACAGCATGAAGGGCCGGCTCCGCTCCGCCGTCATGACCATAACGAACATCCCCATGACGAATCCGGATATCGTCACCGGCGTTGCGCTGGCGCTGCTGTTCGCGTTCGCAGGGACGGTTTTGAAGACCAACTCCGTGCTCGGCTTCTGGACGCTTCTCATCGCGCATATCACGTTCGATCTCCCCTATGTCATTCTGAACGTCATGCCGAAGCTCCAGCAGATGGACAAGGATCTGGTCGAGGCCGCGCTGGATCTCGGCTGCACACCGTTCCAGTCGTTCACCAAGGTCGTCATTCACGAGATCATGCCCGGCATCATTTCCGGCGCTCTCATGGCATTCACCATGAGTCTGGACGATTTCGTCATTTCGTATTTTGTCACCGGCTCCAGCTTCATTACACTCCCGGTCGAGATCTACAACTATACGAAAAAGCCCATTCAGCCGAAGATCTACGCGCTGTTTACGCTGATGTTCATCGTGATTCTTGTCCTGATGGTCGTCATGAACCTGCTGCAGGCCAAATCCGAGAAGAACCGGCAGCAGCCGAGGAGGGTCCGTGCATGAAAAAACGATTTTTTTCTGTTCTGCTGGCGCTCGTTCTGCTGCTCTGCGCCGCTCCCCTGCCCGTGCACGCCGCCGCCAATGAGATCACCGTCTACAACTGGGGCCAGTACATCTCCGACGGCACGGATGACGGTCTGGACGTGATCAAGGCGTTCGAGGAAGAGACGGGCATCAAGGTCAATTACCTGACGTTCGACTCCAACGAGTCCATGTACACCAAGCTCAAGACCGGCGGCACAACGTTCGACGTGATCATTCCGTCCGATTACATGATCGCCAAGCTCATTTCCGAGGACATGCTCGAGCCGCTGGACTTTGCCAATATCCCGAACTACGGATATATTGACGAAGCCTTCCGCAATCAGGCGTACGACCCGGAAAACACCTACTCCGTTCCCTACACATGGGGCACGGTCGGTCTGATCTACAACAAAAACTACGTTTCGGACGAGGATGCGGAAAGCTGGTCTTGCCTGTGGAACTCCAAGTATCAGGGCAAGCTTCTGATGTTCGATAACCCGCGCGACGCGTTTGCCATTGCGGAATCCATGCTGGGCTACAGCTTCAACACGGAGGACGAGCAGGAGCTTAAAAACTGCGCCGACCTGCTGGCCACGCAGTCCCCTGTTCTGCAGGGCTACGTCATGGACCAGATCTTTGACCGCATGGAGCGCGGCGAAGCCTGGGCAGCTCCCTATTACGCGGGCGACTACCTGACCATGGTCGAGGAAAATCCCGATCTGGGCTTCAGCCACCCGAAAGAGGGCTTCAATATCTTCATTGACGCCATGTGCATCCCGAAGGGCTGCCAGAACAAGGCCGGCGCGGAGGCATTTATCAACTTCCTCTGCCGCCCGGATATCTCCGCCGCCAATCTGGATTACATCGGCTATTCCACCCCGGAGACTGCCGCAAAGGACTATCTGGATGAGGAAGTGACGTCCAGCCCCGTCTCCTACCCGGACGACGAGACGCTTGCGCGCAGCGAATCCTTTGCCGAGCTCGGCGTGGAGGCCACGCAGGTGATGAATGACCTGTGGCTTTCCGTCAAGACCTCAACATCAAACACGACACTGTATCTGATTCTGACGATTGCGGCCATTGCCGCAGTGATCCTGTTCTTCGTGATCTCCGGCATTGTCCGGCGCCGCAAAAAAGCACGCCGCTGCCGCAAGTGGAAGCAGGCATAAAAATAATTTTGGCCAGCAGCGTAGCTGCTGGCCATTTCTGCTGCAAGCTGTTTTTTACGGCCCTGTCCGCAGCTCGACATCGCCGGAGACGGTTTCTGCGGTGATGGCGCAGAGCTTATCGCCGCTGGAGAGGAAGCCGTCGGTGTCACGGTCGCCGCTGACGGTGCTGAGATCCAGCGTGTACCGGCAGCTGCCCTCCGGAAGCGTAAGGCGCAGATCGCCGCTGACGCTGTTGAAGCTGACCTCATCCGGGGCTGCGGTGCAGCTGATGCGCACTTCCCCGGAAACGGTCTCACAGTCAATATCGCTGCCGTCCGCCGGAAGCGCAGTCAGGGAGATATCTCCGCTGACAGTACCGAAGTCATAGTCCTCAGCCAGAAGCCCCGGGCCGGTAATATTGCCGCTTGTGGTGCTGACGGTGAGCGAATCCACGCTGCCTCCCATCAGCTCGACATTCGCCGAGACAGTCTCGACCGTAATGTTATCCAGCGTCAGCGTATCCGGCAGGAAGACGGTCAGCGCCTTTCTCGGCAGATCCATGTTGCTGAAAAGCCTCGATTTGCACGGCTGGATGATGAGCTTTCCGTTGCTGACTCTGTAGCGCATCCGGTAATCCTCATTGTCTCCGGTATAATCCTCCTGAAAAGCCACGCCGTCCGCGTTCGATTCGACCAGATACACATCGCCGGTCAGCCAATGGATCTCGATTTCTGTGATATCTGTCAGCAGCTCGGAAGCCGCTGCAGGCTGCTCCTTGCTGCCGAAGCCGGAGCGGTCAAGCGTTTCATATTTGTTCGCGTTGTCATAGATATAACGTCCTCCCGCGCGCAGCACACCGAAGGCTGCCTGGCCCGCAAAGTTCAGCGCCAGAATCGCCGCGGCCACACCCACACAGATGAGCGCAATGGCCCAGCCGGGGAGCTTTTTCTTCCTGCCGCTCTGCGGCGCAGTGGATACCGCGTCCGGTGTAGGCGGCGCAGGAAAATCCCGCTTTTTGGGTTCTTCCGCCGCCTGCTTGTGCTCATACAGCTCCGATACGTCGCCGATGCCGCCGACGGCCTCGTCATACGCTTCCTGCTCCGATTTACCGGCGGCGATCAGATCGTCGTACCGGTCGAGCGTATGCTGCAAAATCTCCTGCTGCACCTCCGCGTTGCGGATGGTCAGCGCAGCATCGGAAAAAAGTTCATCTACATAGACACTGATCTTCTCTCTCATGCTTCTCCCTCCAATAATGCGTTCAGAATGCGCACGCTTGCGTCCCATTCTGCCCGCGCCTGCCGGTAAGCCTCCCGGCCCTTTTCTGTAATTCTGTAATACTTCCGTCTGGCTCCGACCGCTTCATCGCCCCAGTAGGAGGTAATGTACCCGCTGTCCTCCAGCCGCCGGAAGGCGGTATAGAGCGTGGCCTCCTTCAGGACGAATTCGCCGCCGGAACAATTTTCAATGGTTTTGTTGATCTTATAGCCGTAGCTGTCGCGGCGCAGAAGCTGCGCCAGGATCACCGCGTCCGTATGACCGCGGATCACGTCTGCCCGAATGGACACATCCCCACCTCCGTTTCGGTGCGGCTAGTATAACACGATATACCTCGCCTGTCAAGGTATATCACGATAATATTTTACATGAAGAAATTTCATGAGCTGCATTCGAAATCAGCACTTGTCATGCGACCTGCAATATGCTATACTTCCACACAGCAAGATACGGAAGAAGGGACGCCTGTATGCGCATTGTCATTAAAATCGGCACCTCCACCATCACGCATCCAACCGGCAGGCTGAACATCCGCCAGATGGAATCGCTCTGCAAGGTGCTCAGCGACCTCAAGAATGCCGGAAATGAGGTGATCCTCGTCTCCTCCGGCGCGATCGGCATGGGCGTGGGCAAGCTCCGCCTCGGAAAGCGGCCGGCAGATGTACCGACCAAGCAGGCTGCCGCCGCAGTCGGTCAGTGTGAGCTGATGTATACCTATGACAAGCTGTTCTCCGAATACCGCCACACCGTCGCACAGATCCTGCTGACGGCGGACGATATTGCCGACCCTGTCCGGCACGAGAATTTCCAGAACACGATCCAGCGCCTGCTGGAGCTGGATGCGATTCCGATCGTCAACGAGAACGACACGGTTTCCGTCGCAGAGTTCGGCATCGGCGACAATGATACACTCTCGGCCATCGTCGCGACCAGCGTTCACGCCGATCTGCTCGTGCTGCTGTCGGATATTGACGGTCTGTACACTGCCGACCCGCATAAAAATCCAGACGCTGCGCGCATCGAATTGGTTCCCGAAATCACAGAAGAAATTCTGCGCCTTGCCGACGGCAAGGGTTCCGAGCTTGGAACCGGCGGCATGAAAACCAAGCTTACCGCTGCGCAGATCGTCACAAAAGCCGGAACAGATATGATCATTGCCAACGGAGCAGAGGTCGAGAATCTCTATGCGCTGCTCGACGGGAAATCCATCGGCACAAGATTTTTAGGAAAGAAGGCAGACATATGACGACACAGGCGCTTTTACAGCAGGCCAAGGCCGCCTGCCCGCAGCTGGCATGGCTCGGCAGCGAAGAAAAAAATCAGGCCATTTACAAGATGGCCGATGCAATTGTAAAGAATACGGACGCCATTCTTGCCGCGAACGCGGAGGATCTGCACGCGGCGCAGGGCGTCATTTCCGATGTCATGCTCGACCGTCTGCGCCTGACAAAGGGACGCATTGCCGCCATGGCGGACGGCATGCGGCAGGTCGCGAAGCTCCCTGACCCTGTCGGGGAAATTCTGGCCGAGGTGAAGCGGCCCAATGGACTTGTGATCCGCAAAACTGCGGTTCCGATGGGTGTCGTCGCCATTATCTACGAAAGCCGCCCGAACGTTACCTCTGACGCGGCGGTGCTCGCCCTCAAAAGCGGCAATGTCTGCGTCCTGCGCGGCGGGAAAGAGGCATACTGTTCTGCCGCAGCCATTGTTGCGGCTATGCACGAGGGCCTGCGCGCCGTCGGCCTGCCGGAAGCCTTCGTGAATCTGGTGTCGGACACCACGCGGCAGAGCGCGCACGAGCTTATGACGGCAAACGGCCTGGTTGACCTGCTCATCCCGCGCGGCGGCGCGGGACTCATCCGCGCCTGCGTCGAATCGGCGACCGTCCCGTGCATCGAGACGGGCACCGGCATCTGCCATGTGTACGTGGACAAGGACGCAGATTTGGACAAGGCGCTGAATATCATCGAAAACGCCAAAACCAGCCGCCCGTCCGTCTGCAACGCGGAAGAAGTCGCGATTGTCCATGCGGATATCGCCGGGCAGTTCCTGCCCATGCTCAAAAAGCGCCTTGTCGACGACCGCGCTGCGGCCGGTCTGCCGCCCGTCGAGCTTCGTCTGGACGAGACTGCGCAGCAGATCATTTCCGGCACACCTGCGGGGAAACAGGATTTCGACACGGAATTTCTGGATTATATTCTTGCCGTCAAGACCGTTTCCAGCGCGGACGAGGCGATTTCTCATATCGCCGCGCACTCCACGCACCATTCCGACGCGATCATCACCGAAAACGCGCAGACCGCGCAGCGCTTTACGCAGCTGGTTGACAGTGCTGCAGTTTATGTAAACGCATCCACGCGGTTTACAGACGGCGGCGAATTCGGCCTCGGCTGCGAAATGGGCATTTCCACGCAGAAGCTCCACGCCAGAGGCCCTATGGGTCTGCGGGAGCTGACGACTTATAAATATATTATAACGGGCGACGGGCAGACCCGGTAAGGAGGAACTTATGTCAACCTATCAGCTTGGATTTATCGGAACCGGGAATATGGGCGGCGCGCTGGCGCAGGCTGCGGCAAAAAGCGGCGCGGGTATGCTCCTGTCCAACCGCACAGCGGACAAGGCGGTGCGTCTGGCCGCAGAGCTCGGCTGCGCAGCCGGGACGAATCTGGAGGTCGCAGAAGGCTGCAAATACATCTTTCTCGGCGTCAAGCCGCAGATGCTCCAGGCGCTGCTGGCAGAGCTGAAAGCGCCGCTTTCGGCGCGGACGGATCGGCCCGTGCTCGTCTCCATGGCGGCAGGCGTTACGATCAGGACGATCAGAGAAACGCTGGGCCTCCCCTGCCCGGTCGTGCGGATCATGCCGAATCTGCCGGTCGCGCTTGGGAAGGGCGTGGTTCTGATCTCCCCGGACGATACTGTTACGGAGGATGAGCTGACCGCACTGGAAGAAGCACTGAAACCGGCCGGGCTTCTGATGCGGATGCCGGAGGACAAGCTTGACGCGGGCAGCGCAGTTTCCGGCTGCGGCCCGGCGTTCGTCTATCTGTTTCTGGACGCGCTGGCAAACGGCGGCGTAAGCTGCGGCCTGCCATATCCGCAGGCGCTGGCACTTGCCGCACAGACCATGATCGGCGCGGCAGAAATGGCGCTTGCCTCCGGCAAGCACCCCGGAAAGCTCCAATCCGAGGTTTGCAGCCCCGGCGGAACGACGATCGCAGGCGTCCGCGCGCTGGAACAGCGCGGCGCCCGCGCCGCTGCCATGGACGCAGTGATCGCCGCCTACGAACGCACCTGCGAGCTGGCCGCACACTGAGCCGGAATAACCGATTCCATATACAACAGCCCAGACTGCCGTTGAAAGCGGTCTGGGCTGCTGCATATTTGTTTGCAACTGATCCATCCGATTGATTGAAGGTCAGACTATGGCGATGCACGTGTTTCGACACGGGAGCGCTGCCGGCGGCTGGAGCGGAATTTCCGCAAGACAGGCCGCAGAGCAATTAAAAATCACCCACCGGACAGTTCTCCTGTGGGTGAAAGAAAAAGCGGTCAAGTAGGGACTAAAAAAATTTTGAGAATTTACAAGCCGTTCATAGGTGGACAACCGCCCGTGAACGGCTTGCATGTAAACTAAACTCATAATGAATCCAAGCAAATTCATCATGCTCTGCGAAGTTCTGTCACATGTGGATGGAAATTGCAGCAGTTTTTGAAAAGAATATTGCTTTTTTCTGTCCGGTGTGTTATAATCGGTATATACCGGAAACAAAAAAGGGGGGGCGTGTCCATGCCAAGACCGCCACGATGCCGTCGGATTTGTGGCACACCACAAGTCGATACATTCTGTCCCGACGGATGTGGGGATAGTGAGCCGATCCTGCTGACGCTGGACGAGTACGA
>CDZH01040523.1_pt1 | contig 11041 bp, 8 predicted proteins | sample 557721 | NCBI WGS metagenome assembly CDZH01 (sample SAMEA3182062, study PRJEB8094) | gut metagenome | biome: human; feature: gut; material: Stool; isolation source: human stools | place: Canada | collected 2013-01-14
AATTGTTCGGACTTCCGAACCAGACGGTGCAAACCTTCAAATGGCAATTGGGGCCTACCTCGGCATCGGATTGTTACGTTTGCACCGACTCGTTTCTCGACATCAAATTGGTTCCGTGATCCTTAAGAAATGTTTATTCGGTCCGGATGCCGTCTGCCGGCTCCGGACCTTTTTCCTTTAAAACCGATGAAACACTTCTCTTTCTTTCTGACGCTCCTCCTGCTGACGGCCTGTACCAGAGACCCGGAATCCGGCCCGGCTCCCGGCGTCGGACAAACCCCGATGCAGGAGTTTTACATACCCGGCGTATTCCGTATTAAGCTGCGCGAAACGGCAGCCGAACTCGACACCCGTGCCTTTACCCGCAGCGGTTCCGGCTCGGGAATCGCTGCATTCGATGCCGCCGCCACCCGTGCCGGGGCAACTGCCGTACAGCGTGTCTTTTCCGATGGCGACCGTTTCCGCGAACGCCGCCGCAGGGCCGGACTTCATCTGTGGTACGACGTTCATTTCTCCGGGGCGATTTCTGTCGCCGAGGCCATGGAACGCTTCGGCCGGGTGGATGAAGTCGAGTGCATCGAACCTGTTCCGCGTATGGTTCCCGCCGGGGCGACGGTCTCGCAAGCTGATTTCAGCCGCACCTCAGGTTCGGACAATGTCGCAATCCCCGGATTCGATGATCCGTTGCTGGTCAATCAGTGGATTTACCACCGGGTGGGCGCTGCGGTCGGATCGACGGCCGTGGCCGACCTCAACATTTTTCCGGCATGGAGCGTCAGCACCGGACATAAAGACGTCGTCGTCGCCGTGGTGGACGGCGGCATCGACTATACGCATCCCGATCTGGCAGCGAATATCTGGCGCGACGGACAGGGCGCCTGCGGCTACAACTTCTGCCGCCATAATACGGAGATCACTCCCAGCAGCCACGGCACGCATGTCGCAGGTACGATCGGCGCCGTCAACAACAACGGCATCGGCGTCTGCGGCATCGCGGGGGGCGACGGAACGCCCGGAAGCGGTGTGCGGCTGATGAGTTGCCAGATTTTCGACGAACCGGGACGCGATGCCGCGACGATCGAGGAGATCATGGTCTGGACGGCCGACCATGGGGCCGTCATCAGCCAGAACAGCTGGACTTATGTCCCCGGTCTTCCGGACTTGTCGCAGTCGGGCAAAGCAGCCATTGACTATTTTATCAAGTATGCCGGGTGCGATGAGAACGGCAATCAGACAGGTCCCATGAAAGGCGGCATCGTCATTTTTGCCGCGGGCAACGACGGCATTTCCGACCCGGTGTTCCCGGGAGCCTACGAGAAAGTGGTGGCCGTAGCGTCGCTGGGCATCGACGGCCGTAAGGTCGCCGGGTCCAACTACGGTTCGTGGATCGATCTCGCGGCTTTGGGCGGCCATGCTACCGGCGACGAACGATTTCGCGTTTTCAGCACCACGACGAACGGCGGTTACGGTTACTCCGCAGGAACCTCGATGGCCGCGCCACAGGTTTCGGGCATTGCGGCCTTGGCTGTCGCCGCATTCGGTGTGCAAAGACCGGGGTTCACCAGCGAGAAATTGCGGGAAATACTCGTGGGTTCGGGCCGAAAGCAGTTTACGGAAACGATCAATCCCGAGTATGCCGGAATGCTCGGTAACGGACTGGTCGATGCCGAATACGTTCTTTTCTATGATACCCGGCCGGATCCGGTCGACGAACGTACGATTGCGGTTTCGGGATACCGCACCCATGCGGAACTGTCGTGGCGTGTTCCGCGATGCTATCTGGAGCGTCCGGTCTCATCATTCGACGTTTACATCGACACCCGGACATTTTCGGCCGCTACGGTCGACGACATTCCTGCTACGGCCGTCAGACACACTTTTGCTTCCGATGCGAGTCTCGGTGAAACTTTTGCCTGCCGAATCGAGGGGCTGGAACCGCGGCAAATTTATTGCTTGGCAATCGTCGGCCGAAGTCCGTCGGGCGTTCCGTCCCGCCCGGCCGTCATCTCCGTTCGGACCGGAGAAAATACCCCGCCCGAGGCAACCGCTTCCATTCCGAACCTCTTTCTGCAAAGTGACGACAAAGCGGGCAGGAGCATCGATCTTCAACTTTATTTTGCCGATGCCGATGCTCCGGGCGATCGGCTCTCCTACTTCGTTTCGCCTTCCGCGGAAAAGGTCGTGGAGTGCCGCGTACAGAATTCGGAACTGCTCGTACGGCCCTGCGCCGCGGGCTGCACGACGCTGACCGTAACGGCAAGAGACCTCGACGGCGCCGCGGCGACTTCGGAATTCCAGGTGATCGTCGACGGTACGGGCGTTGCGATGGAGCTTTTCCCCAACCCATGCCGCGATGTACTCAACGTACGCATTCCGGACGCCGAGGGCGATTTTCCCATCCGGCTCCACAATGCGGCGGGGCAGCAGGTGCTCGCTACGCAGGTTTCGATCCGCGCCGGCGACAACGGTAACACGGGGCGCATCGACGTATCCGGGCTTTCTCCCGGGACTTACAGTTGCATGGTCGAGTGCCGCGGCCGCAAACTCAACAGCCATATCATCAAACGATAACCGCAAACACCATGTCTATCTACCAATCAATCAAACACTTTTCCGCGACATTTCTTTTCGCGACAGGCGGTTATGCGGCGCAAGCCCAGACCACTGATGCCGGGATCATGCCGTTCCTCGGCCTGGAAACCAATGCCCGTACAGCCGGTATGGCAGGGGCCGCGACAGCAGTTGCGGACAATCCGTTGGCCGTTTACGCCAATGCCGCGTTAAGTCTCATCGGCGAACGACATGCCGGAGGCGCCCTGTTCTCCGGACCTTGGAATACGGCTTTCGACAGCGCCAATGTGCTTTACGGCGTGGGGGGATTTTATACTCCCGACTCGCGGAACGCCCTGTTGGCCGGAGTGCGTTATTTCCGCGGACCTTCGGTCGGGTTGACCGACGAACAGGGATTTCCCGCCGGAACAGCCCGTCCGCAAGACCTTTCGGCGGAGGTCGGCTACGGCCGTCGGATCGGCCGGAATCTAGCGTTTTCGCTGACGGTCCGTTACGTCCGTTCCGATCAGGGATTCGGGGAGAAACCGATGCAGGGCGTCTCGTTCGACATCGGTGCGGCCTACCGCGGAACGCTCCGTGCCGTGAAGGGCGCCCGTTGGATCGTCGGACTGCGGCTGGCCGACATCGGCCCCAATGTGAAAGCCTCCGACGGAGAGCGCTACGGCCTGCCGACACGCGGCTCGCTCGGAGGCTCGCTTCACCTGCCTTTCCGCCCGAACCATGTGCTCGGCATCGCCCTCGATCTGGGCCACCAGTTCCGGGGAGGAATCACCGGTTTGGCCGCAGGAGCCGAATACACCTTTTTCCGGCACGGTGTCGTGCGCGGCGGATACCACCTCGGTCAGAAGAACAAAGGAACAGGCAATTACGCTTCGTTGGGTTGCGGATTCATTACAGGCCCCGTGCGGTGCGACGCCGCATGGCGTTTCGGCGGTAACAAATTCAACCCGCTCAACGACACGTTTCTCTTTTCGGTCGGATTTCTGTTGTAAACGGCGGTCGGCATCCATACGAAAGCAGCGGCATCGGAAGATGCCGCTGCTTTTTCCGTTGCAGGTCTGCTACTCGTCAATCCGGATGCAGCGAACCGACGCCCCTCGGTCGGAATAGGTATTCTGAGACTGACAGGTGACACTGTCTCCTTCTTTGTAGTTCGGAGCAGCCTTGAAAGCTCCGACCCGCCCCCAGGGGGAATAATCAGGGCCATCCATGTAATAAGCCGTACAAACTTCCACACCGCAACTTCCGGTATAGCCATTGGATCCCCCATCCGAGTTGCGCACATGCTGCGCACCTCCGGTCAGCGGAAAATACCACTTATTGTCCAGCAGGATTCCGCGCATCGTCGTAGCCACTACGGCATCGGATGTTTCATTGTCTGTCAGCGCTATCCAGGCCTGGCTGCTCATCACCTTCCAGCCCCGGGGACACGGGTCGTAAATCGTCTTTACACCGTGCGCATCCTTCGACGGATTACCCCAGGCAGCCAATCCGGCCTTATCGGTCAGGTAATTTTCATTCTTGTAAAGCCAGAGGTGGGGGTTGGCCCGGCCCAGGTCGAATGCATCCTGCGACACATAACCCGTTCCGAGCGCCGTGTTGATGTCGATGGCGACCGTCGCCTTCGTATTACCGATAATCTGATGATGTGCCTCTCGGCCCCATGCTTCGAAAGTCCCTCTGTCCAACGCGGGAATTGGCGTATAGGCCGGAGCGAACCACAATCCGGTCATATAACTGACTTGTACACTCGTATAGTCCGGCAAGCCAGGGAACGGGTCTTTGCGTCCCCATTGGTAACAATTGCCCGTGGTCGAGGCCAAAGCGACATTGTTCAGCTGACCGCCGATATACGCTTGTTCGGGATCAATCAAAGCTCCCAGATCTCGATTCATCCATGTATAGCCGCCTTTCACGATCCAGTTCTCCGCAGCGTCGGGGTCATACCCCTCCGAGAAAACGATATTCCAGCTCCAGAGCACCTCGGCGTTCGTAATGCGCTTGTCCGCATCGGCTTCGATCTGATCATAGCCGAGCTCCTTGTCGATCGCCACGATCACCACATTGCCGTTGACGAAAGTTTCGGGCGTATCGAAATAAATATAGCCATCTTTCTTGAATTTCACGCTGCTGAGCACCACGGGCGACGCCTGTATCCATGGCAAATAGCTCGTCTGCAAACAACTGTACCACAGTACGAGGGCTGCTTTCGGCTCGATCCGGAGGTCCTCCTCCGTGTAGGAGAGGCCGCCGCAGGTCAGCGCCTTGCCGTTGCCCTTCACGTCGGCACGGAAGCGGTAGAATGTATTGGCCGCATCGGCATAATAGGTATTGGCCGTGCCCTCGGCACTCAGATCAATGACGGGAAGCGCATCCTCGGGGTCGAGCGTAGCCTCTCCTTCGACGACCACCGTTTTGCCCGTCGGAATACCGCCGTCGGCCGGAGCCTTCACGGTGGCGAAGACGTACTCTTTCCCATTGACGAGAGCGACTGCTTCGAACGTCTCACCGGCGTGTCCGGACGTTACGACCAGGTGCAGCACCAGCGCCTCGGTATCGGAGGTATTGCCCGCACAGTCGAGCCGCACGGCATTGGAAACCACAGCCTCGGAAACGTTCATCTCGCCCGTGCGCAGATCGACCGTGGCATTCTCCATCGACACGGCGGCATTTTCGTTCGAAACGCAGCGGAAAATCACCCCCTCGAGTTTCGCACGCAGGTCGGTCGTCAGCCGAATTTCGAGCGCTGAGAAAAGGTGTTTGAATTGCAGGTTGACAGCGTCGTCCGCTTTTTTGATCCCTCGCGCAGCGGCGTAGAGGAAATCGAGAGCCGCCAGGGTCGCCAGCGGATCGCTCTCCGAACGGGTCTGCACGGCGGGAACCGACACCGGAACGGCCGTTACATCGGCTGCGGCCATTTCCGTATAGGGATAATAGGCATAGAAATCGTGGTCGGACGTTTCATCAGCCCAGCGAATCACATTGAGCCGGGAAGCAGCTGTAAAATCGCTCGTCGCTCCCGACACAGCCGCCTTGTAGGCGAAATTGGCTCCCAGGTTCTTGCCGCCGGACTCGGCGAAAAGGCCGATCAGATCGTTTTTGACCCAGTTCACCCGGAGCGCTGTTTCCGTATCCTCATAGGAGGTCCGGACTTTGGGACCGACAGTTGATCCCGAGAAAAGGATCTCGCCCTCCTGCGGTGTCGGCGACATGGTGTCGCCGTTTCCGGCGCATGCGACCGTCAGCAAGGCGGCCAACAGAATTATATAGTTTCGTTTCATCGTGTTCTAAATATTTTAAGGTTACTCCCAGCCTTCCCATTTGTCGAGGTCATCAATCTGTCCGTCGCCGTCAGTTGCATTTGGATCGAAGAGTGCTTTGTCGACGGCTTTCTTAAGGATTTTCTCCATTACGGCATAACCTGCCGCACTGGGATGCACACGGTCGTCCGGTGTCCAGGAGTATTCGAGTTTCAGTCCGTTCTGATCGTCTTTGAGCGCAGAATGGTAGTCGGCATAAACGAAGCCCCTCTCTTCGGCATACTGTTTCAGCAGCCTGTTTAACTCGACAACACGCTGTCCAAGATCGGCATGAGCGGCATTCCACTCCTCGCTCTGCCACCAGATCCGGTTGGCCGGGGGCGTCGAGCCAATGACTACCTTGAAACCTCTTGCAGCGCCTGTTTCGGCCATCAGCCGGATGTCTGCGAAGACTCGTTCGATCGAGCAGGGCTGGCCGTCGTTCTCAGCCAGGTCGTTGACCCCGCAGGCGATGACCACGCACGCCGGATCGTTGACAATTACGTCGTTATAAAAACGCGCGCTGATCTGGAGCGAGGTCTGACCGCTGATGCCCTTGGGCAGGTAGTCGTTGTCGGAAAAGAAGGTCTTGTTGTCGGTACGTCCCTGCCATACTTCCGTAATGGAGTTGCCGATCAGTACGGCTCGCGGACCCTCCAGACGCCCTTTGGGCATTGCCGTCGTCTGCTCGCGAACGCAGCGCAGCTGGTAGCCGGCTCCCGTATATGAGTTGTAGGACGAATATCCGCCCAGACTACCCTGGACCGGGTAATAGTTGCCGCTGGCACTGGAACTGGTCAGCACGAGCATCTTGTTGGTGAGCGAACGGATATGGCTGCCGTTGAAGGCCGACTGCCGCTGTCCGGTATAGGGGAAATAGAGATCGTATGCACGAGAGTAACGCCCGAACGGTTTTTCATCGAGTTCCGCAACGCTGCCGAGGGCGAAATCGAGGGCTTCGGGCGGCGCCACTTTCCAGCCCGCGGGACACGGGTCGTAAATGCTCTTCAGATTGTCGCCAACGTATTCGCTTCCCCACAACCAGAACCATCCGGTCTGATTCTCGGCCGAACCTGTATTATTGAACCACGAATAAGAAGGGGTGTACCAGTTGTCGGCCTGAACACCGCTGACCTCTTTGGCCATCCAACGGTAGGGATATTTCACCGACAGGGCAACGGCGTCATCGACGGTCTTGTCACCCACGGCATAGGCGTTATTCGCACCGATCTTGCCGAACATCATGTTCCGGGCGCCCCAACTCTCGGAGGAATAATCCTGTTGCAATTCTTCGATAGGCGTATAAGTTGGAAGTCCCCAGTACATCTCGCTGCCGAATCCCGTGTCGTCGTACTCCGCAGCTGCCGGGAACGGGTCCTTGCGCCCCCACTGATAATAGTTGCCTAAAGCCCAAGCCGCAACGCGTTTATCCGAGGAGTTCATCGCCTCGCGTCCCGCCATGGCGCCCAGATTACGGTCCATCATCATATAACGGCCGACCTGTCGCGCTTCGGCGTCGCAATCGTAATTCTCGACAGCCCAGATATTCCAGCTCCAAAGGACTTCGCCGCCGGCATCATAAGCTGCAATCAGGGCATTGCCGGGAACGAACTCGGCCGGGGTAGTGAAGTAGACGTTACCTTCCCAGTCGTCATACTCTACGGATTCGATAGTCACGGGGCTTTCGCGTACCCAGCCGTCGGCCGTTTTCGGCGAATTGTACCACACGAGTTTTGCCGCCATAGGCTTGATAGCCAGATCAGTCTCGGAGTAGGATTTGGTTACCGGATGGCCGTCTACCGAGTACGAGTAGGTGCGCGGCGCCCCGTTGCCCTTGGTCGTTGCACGGAACTTATAGGTCGTACCGGGTTTGGTTATCAGATAAGTGTTCGCCGTACCGTTAGCGCTCAAGTCCTCCGCGATGCGCTGTGGAAATTCGTAACCCAATGAGAATATGGTCAACCGTCCGGCAGGAATTCCGGTTTCGGGAACGGTCACCGATCCCAGCGACAGATGCTTTTCTCCGTAATCGACCAGCACTTCCAGCGTTTTTCCAGCTTCTACGGGATTCACAGCCAGGAAAAAGCTCGTCGGCGTGCGTGAAATCGTCGCTTGTCCTTCGATTTCATAGTTTATCTCGGCTGCCGTCTGCTCTCCGGGTGTTACCGCCCCGTTCCGCAGATTCAGCGACCCCGTTTCGAAAGCCAATATCCCGCCGTCGATACTGCGCAACGTTATGTTCTTGACATCCGATAATGTCCGGTCGGCGGCAAGTCGGAGTTCGATGACCGCAGCAACGCTTTCGAATGGCAAGGATACGGTTTCGACAGGATCTTTCACTCCCTTGCTCACGGCATATAAATTGACCAGTTTTTTCAGATGCTTCGTAGCGCCCGCCGCTCCTTTCTGTTTCGCAGCAATCGCCACCGGAACAGCCGTCAAATCATCGTATGTCGTACGATAAGGATAATAGGCGTAGAAATCGCGTGAGGCAGCACCGGCGCTCCACACGATTCGCCGGTCCTGCGAAGGACAGACGAACTGCGTATTTGCCGCCGATGAAAAGGCCGCATAATAAATATTGGCATGCTCGACGGTCTCGCCGTCTGCTGCAAACAGCCCGATCCGGTCTACATCGGCATTCCAGATCAGATCAAGCCCTTTTTCAGCCGGGTCCACAGTCTTGAATGAAGCCGATCCCTGGAATGAGACCACATCCGGATCAGACGATCCATTCTGCGTGGGATCTTTTTGACAGGCCGCGATAACCACCGTCAAAAATAAAAGTGTTAAGAGTCGCAGTTTCTCCATAATTTGAGGTTGAAATTTAAGGTTGGTGTCATTGGAACCCTCTCGACGTTCAAAAATACCAGATACGGCAAGTTCCAAATGATATTTCAAATATACGCAGACCTCATTCCTCACAGGGCGAAAATCGTACATAATAAGGCCAATTTTAGTTACCGGACTATAGGAGACACCTCGTCCGTATCCCGAATTGCTCTGTTTCATAGTCCTTAATACGGAAAAACTCCGTAAAATAATCCACTCTGAATATTTTGTCTCTGTGTAAAAGATCGAAATCTTAATTAATCAGAGCTGTATTTTTAGGGACCTGATTGGACCCTTTTTTGTTAATAGCAATATGAACAGAACGGAAGACTTTCCCAAATTATGGATCGGCTCTTTCATCAAGATATGTCTGGTTAATTTCCTCATTTTCGTTAACTTTCATGCACTGTTGTCCACGTTCCCCTTTTTTATCTCCTCTCTGGGCGGAGATATCGTGGCCATAGGTCTGGCAACAGCATTGTTCAGCATCGCGCCCATCCTGTCGAGACCCTTCGTGGGATGTCTCGTCGACACCCAAGGCCGTCGCCTCGTCCTTATATGCGGACTGGCAGGAATCGCGTTCGTCCCGATGGGGTATTTCATCTCGGCAGGCATCGCCACAGTCGACACGTCGTTAAAGCTCGGCGAATTGTTCGAACCGATGTCCGTACCGGCCGCTGTTACACAGCTCTCCTTCATGATGGTATACGGAGTAGTCGAGGTATATGTCGCGATCTATGCCGTACTCCACTGTCTGCCCAGCGAAGGTATTTATTTCATCGGCATTGCCGTAGCCACGGTCGCCACTCGGATACTATTGGGGCGTGTGGTGGTAAGTCCGGTGAGGCGCGACTGGTGTACACAGGAAATGCAGCCATTATCACCGGGATACTTCTGCTGGTATTCGCGCACAACATACCGTGCTACCTGCTGTTGGCAGCACTGCTGGGATACAGTTTCGGAGCTGTGCAGCCTGCCCTGCAGACCATGGTCATGCCTGCCGAAAGACGAGGTGCCGCAAGCTCTACGTTTTTCGTGGCTTTCGATTTCGGGATTGCATTGGGAGGATTTTTCGCAGGATTACTCGTGAAATACCGGGAATATGACGACATGTTCCTCGGCATGCTCTTGGTATTGCTTCTTTCTATAGTATTACATTACTTGTTCGGGCGTCGACACCCTTCGTCTTCCCCCCCCCAAAAAAAAAGAATACGGCATGAACCGGATAACGCGTAAGTCAGACATCTTCGGTCGAATATGTTTCAAACCGACATACTTGTTTTAATTTCAAGGATTTATACGATAAACAATATGTTATTGATGCGGTTTTCGTTTTTTCGCCTCTGTATTATCCTTTGCTGTTCCTCATACGCCTTCGTATCAGCCAAATCCAATAGGGTGTCGGCAGCTTCGGTCAGGGGATTGGTCGTATGACTTTGCGGGTCGAGTTTTCGTTCCGAATATCGCTGTTCTGCAACCTGACATCCCTCTTTCGGTGCCGGATACAAGTCGTTGAAGACATTGGCTGAAAACTCCTTTCCCAGTACCGATCCGTTGGCGACGATACCTGCATTGTGGTCGATAAACGTCACGCCGTAGATTCTGCCAATCGGATTGATGCGGAAGATTGCGTCGATGTTTTCCGTTTTGAGCAGCCGCCGGAACTCTTCCCGCGTGTTATGCGGGCTCATGGCATCTTTGACTGTTTGTCGCCGTTGGTCGAGCGCTCCCGGTTCTTTCAGTTTGTCTTTCGACATCCCGTAATACTTTGAAGGCCTTATAGCCGATATCCTTTCCGATACGACTCGACTTGAACGGCGTTCCGACACCATAGCCGTCATCGGTCAGGGCTCCATAGAGAATACCCGCCATGTGCGAAACTTTCCATAGGATGAGCATTTGTAGCTCCGCAGGCACGACCTGACGACAGGCGAAATTTGTAGTTTAACGTTCTCCGCCTTATAGTTCACCTTTCGATGTCCGGGGGTATCCGTCAGCTTCTGTCCCTTGACGCTCGGATGCAGGCCGTATTTCCACTCTAAGTCAGGCAAAATCTCCATCGAGCACCGGGCCTCGAAATCATGCGGGAGTTTGCAGTTCTGCTCATCGACCCGTAGCGACATGATATAGAGATGCTTTCTGGAAATGTTCTTGTGCTTAAAAACGATATAGGCTGTTCGCCGCAACCCATGTGCTCCATGTACTCGCAGGCGATTTCCCGGAGCTGTCCGTCTGATAGCAGGACGGGGTGAAATCCCGTCGAACGGGCAGGCTGATCGTGGCTGAACATCAGAACTGGATCGTCAGGAGCCGCAGAAGGCCGCCCATTCCGACGGTAG
>CDZH01072526.1_pt1 | contig 11032 bp, 10 predicted proteins | sample 557721 | NCBI WGS metagenome assembly CDZH01 (sample SAMEA3182062, study PRJEB8094) | gut metagenome | biome: human; feature: gut; material: Stool; isolation source: human stools | place: Canada | collected 2013-01-14
GTGATGTAAGGAACACACAAAAGTCCTTAAATTGTCTGTCGGCCTGCGGACACACCCGCGGAGTGCTCAAAACTTGGAAAAACACGGATCATCACAGATGTAAAAAGCGGCAGAGTTAGAAATTCCGTATTTTGCGATCCGAATTCCTACGCACTGTTTCTATTCTGGAACTCTGCTGTACTTACTGTTATCGTATCACTGCCAGTCTATTCTCCGCCCTGTGTACCAGCCTCATATCACAGCTGGCGCTATCGTTTGGCTTGTCCCGTTTTTTTGAGGTAGATGCGGCGTATGATGACCACAACCGCCCCCACCAGAAACGGGAATACGAAGGTGCCGAAGCGGTACAGAAGCGACGCGGAGCCTGCCAGTCCGGTTCCGACAATTCCGGAAAAAAGTGCGGTAAAGACAAACTCGGTAGAGCCGATTCCCGCCGGTGACGGAATGACTGCCGCCAGCATGACAGAAAGCGATGTGACCGCCATCGTCTGCGGGAGCGTAATCTCCCCCTGCCCCAGAAAGATCAGATACGGGATGGAGTACCAGAATGCGAACTTGATGAGGTTCAATCCCACTGCGCCCGCAACCAGCCGCTTCTCTCCCATCAGCTGTCTGGATGCATCCTCCAACATCTGGCACTGGTCATGAAGCATTGCTGCCTGCGGATCAAACCGCCCTTTCGTCTTTCCATTGAAGAAATCCACCACCCAAAGCAGCATGCGGTGAAACTGCCTGGAACAGCTGAACAGAATTAAAACCACGGTGATGATCAGCGTTACAAGATATCCCGCCAGCAGCAGCCACATATACTCCCCAAAATGTACCCGCATATAATTCCAGTTCAGTGCGAACAGAATCATTGAGAAAAACGCGATACTGATCTTATGAAACGCGTACTGCAGCATATACATTCCGAAGCTCTTGGAATACTCTATACCGTGCTCTCCCAGATAGACAATCGCGGCAACCCCTGCTCCGCTGCCAAGTGTCGCCACGCGGTAAAAAGAGCACAAAAAGGCATTGGTAATACCCATGCCTAATGTGAATGCACGATTATATTGTTTTGCAAGCAGCGTGGTAATCACGCCCTCGACACAGTGATACACGACAGTCATTGCACAGATGCCTGCAATGACCGCCGGTGTCGTTTTTTCTAATTGTTCTAAGATCGGTCCTGCTGAATCCCGGAATGTATAAACAATGATTCCGATGATGACAAGTACCAATGCCCATTTTAAGATCTGTTTTTTCGCCTTGCTGATAACGATCGCCCCTTATTTTTTCTTAAAGTTGGTGTAGCCCTTCTGCTGGTACGGATGCTCTGCCCACAGCTTATCTGCTGTCTCTTTCCACTGGCATGCATACTCCATACATTTTCCGCAAAGATGCTCTACCGGCTCCGCCTCCTCAACATCCGTTGAGTGTGCACCGCTCTCGTGTACCATCTTCTGGAGCAGCTCCGGATTCTCTAACATTGGACATGGACGAAGCATGTTCTCATTGAACGGCTGACCGTCTCTGTACGCCATGAACAGCGGCTGCTGTAAACACTCTAACAGAGACTTCTCACGGATATTTGCTCCTGAATAGTGAATAAATACACACGGCTCAACATCACCCTTCGGGTTGATGTGGCAGTAGTTTCTTCCTCCGGCGATACATCCGCCAACATACTCTCCATCGTTCTGGAAGTCCATAACGAAGATCTCTTTACCGCCTGTAAATCCACGTACCTCACGGATTCTGTGGTAAATATATTCTCTCTGTTCTCTGGTCGGCATCAGTTCCGGTGAAGCCTTCATACCTACCGGCATCAGATGGAAGTACCATGCGAAACGGCTCCCGTGCTCGATCAGAAGATCAAAGAACTCATCCGATGTAACGGCATCCATGTTCTTGCTGGTGTAGCATACGCTGTTACCGAAGATCAACCCGTTCTCATGAAGCAGATCCATTGCATGAAGAACCTTGTCAAATACACCTTCGCCGCGGCGGAAATCATTGGCCTCCTCAAATCCCTCAAGGCTGATGGATAAGGACAGGTTGCCGACACGCTTCATCTCGTCACAGAATGCCTGGTCTACGAGAGTTCCGTTTGTGTAGCAGTGAAATGCACACTCGTTGTGCTTCTCACAGAGCTTAATGATATCGTCTTTTCTGACTAACGGCTCACCACCGGTCATCATATAAAAGTAAATACCAAGCTCCTTACCCTGTGTCACGATATTGTCAAGCTCATCAAACGTAAGATTGAGCTTGTGTCCGTACTCAGCAGCCCAGCAGCCGGTGCAGCGCAGGTTACATGCACTGGTCGGATCCATTAAGATCAGCCACGGGATGTTACAGTTATGTACTTCCCTCATCTTACGAATCGTCTTCGTTCCCACAAATGCTGCCTGATATCCCAGATTTAATGCTGTCATCTTTGCTACATGGGGATCGGTCTCATCCAGAAGACGATTTACATAATGCATCCATTTATTGTCCGGATCCTGAATCATCTTTCTGGCTCCGTCATACGCTTCCTTACGGAAGTTATCGCCCATGAACTTTTCTGCAAGATCAACAATCTGAAGCAGGCCTTTTTCACGATCCTTATTCAGATGCTTCAATGCTGCATCAATCGCCACGCTGAATGCCTTTCTCTCTACTGACTGTGCTAAATTTGCCATCACTTAATCCTCCGTTTTCTTCCATACACACTAATTCTTTTCTAAGATGAAAGTATAAGGAATACTGCTCTTTTTTTACATATGCAATGCATTTTAAGTGTTGCCACCCGATATACATTTTCCTTGTTTTGTCTATCATCTTATGACAATCTGGCTGTTTTGATTATCGCCGAACTATATTATATAGTTTCCATTACTACGTGATAGTATAACACTCTTTTTTTGATTGTCAATCTATTTGTTTTATTACATTTTTCTTAAATCTTCCATTCCTCACTTAACACCTTCCTATAAAATGGTTATACTCATGATGAACGAAAGGAGGAATTCCCATGCCAGGTTTTGTTACACATTATCTGTTTGGCGAAGAAATCTATCACCAGTTAAAATGTAATTTCCAGAAAAAAAATCTGTTTTATAACCGCAGCGCTTATGCGTTCGGACTGCAGGGACCAGATCTGTTTTTCTATTATCTTCCGTCCTATGCCCTGCACCGCCACAATCTCGGTGCCCTCGCACACACCACGGAGCCGCGTGCCTTTTTTCACGGACTGCTGGAAAGTTACGGTCGTCTCTCGTCCGCTGCAGACCGGGGCATTGCCGAAGCCTACATCTCCGGTTTCCTGGGGCACTATCTGCTCGACACCACATGCCATCCCTATATCTATGCCATGACGCATTACCATGACAAAAAGGAGAAAAGCTATTTTTCCAGACATGCCTATCTCGAGACAGAGATCGACACCGAACTGCTTGCCAGAAAGCGCCACAAGACACCCTGTGAATTCCACGCCGCCGATACGATCCAGTTGACTTTTGCCCAGAAACGCGTGATTGCCGGGCTCCTGTACGATGCCTATCATTACGCATTCCCCGAACTTTCCATTCATCGCAGCACCATGTGGATGGGAATCATCTCGCTTCCACTCGGCATGCGGATTCTTCACGATGAAACCGGACAAAAAAAGGTTCTTTTCCGGTTCATGGAGAAGCATTTTCTGGGATACCCGTTATTTTCCCCGTTGATACCGAGCGACACGCTGTTTTTCCGCACAGATCCTTTTAACCTGAGACATGCCTCCTGGAAGAATCCCTGGGATGCCACACGCGTCTCCACGGAAAGCTTTTTTGATCTGTACGAAAAAAGCAGTGCGCGCTGCCTTACCATGATGCGAAAGCTTCACACATTACTGCATACAGAACCAAAAAGTGAGCTGCAGAAACAGCTCACTCTGGAATTTCTAAAAGAATACGGCAATCTGTCCTTCCACAGCGGTCTGGATGCGCAGATTCCAAGCTGATGCGCCCCCAAATAGGCGCATTCTTTTACAGATGGAAAAATTCCCGGATCTGTCCCTCAATGATCTTCATCAGACGCGTGCGTGCCTCAATGCTTGCCCATGCGATATGCGGCGTAATCATCAGCTTATCACTGTCCTTGATCTCACGCAGCGGATTGTCTGCCCGCATCGGCTCCGCCGAGAGCACATCCAGTCCTGCTGCAGCGATCGTACCGCTCTTTAACGCCTCCGCGAGATCTTTCTCCACCACAATCGGTCCTCTTCCAAGATTTAGGAAAATCGCAGATTTTTTCATTTTTGCAAACGCTCCGGCGTTCATAAGCCCTTCCGTATTGGCATCCAGCGGCGCATGCACCGACACGATGTCCGACTCCGCGAGCAACGTATCAAAATCTACTCTCTCGTATCCCGGCTGATCGTGTTTTCCGGAGGTGGAATAGTAGAGCACCCGGCACCCGAACATGCCCGCAATGTCCGCCACTCTTCTGCCGATCGCGCCAAGGCCGATGACGCCCCATGTCTTCCCTCTCAGCTCATGAAACACATTGTCAAAATGTGTAAAGGAAACATCCCCCACATATTTTTCTGATTTTACATATTCATCATAATAATGTAACTTTTCCAGCAGATAGAACAATAATGCAAACGTATGCTGTGCCACTGTCTCCGTGGAATAGCCCGCCACGTTGCGCCATGCAATCCCACGCTGATCCAGATATTCCTTGTCGAGATTGTTGGTTCCCGTCGCCGTCACACATACCAGCTTTAAGTGCTCCGCCTCGCCGATGGACTGCTCGTTGATCACAACTTTGTTGAGAACAATCACATCCGCATCCCGGGTGCGCTCTCTCGCCTCCTCGGGTGTGGAAAATCCGTATTTTACAACCTCGCCCAGCGCGTCATAACCGGACAGATCGATGTCATCACCGATCGTCTTTGCATCCAAAAATACGATCTTCATCGTTTGTTTCCTCTCTTTCTTATCCCAGATATGCACGCAGTTCCTGCATGCGCTTTTCTGTCAGTTCATAACCCTCGTCGTAAAGCCTCCGGAGCTTGATGACGTCCGTGGTCGTCCGTCCCACCCCATAGGTGGATTCCGGAGCGATGACGAAGATTTTTCCCTCCTGCTCGAGTTCCTGCAGTCTGGTCATACATTCATTGTAGCGCTCCGCCCGGGAATCCATGCTCTCCACAATCTTCGGATATTTTTTGTACAGCTTGTCCGTAAGGCGGACTGCTTTCTCCGCCTTCTTCACATATCCGCGCTCTCTTGTGAGCACCACGATGAGTCTGTCGCATCCCTCCGCCAGCGCATGTTCATACGGGATGGAATCGGCAATCCCGCCGTCCAGATAATAATGTCTGCCAAGCTTCACCGGCTGGAAAAGGATCGGCAGCGAACAACTCGCCACCAGCGTATCGCGCATGTCCCGTCCCCTCGGCACTTCGACATATTCGGCTTTTCCGGTATGAATGTTGGTCACTGCTGCTTCGACTTTTCCCGGATACGCCGCAAACGCGTCATAGTCAAACGGAATCAGTTCATTCGGCACTTCCTCAAACACGAACTTCGTATTGAAATACGCTTTCTCGTTCCGGTTAAAAAGATGCCGCATGCCCATATACCGCTTGTCCGCGATATAATTTTCCACAACCTCTATATTCCTGCCCTTCTGTCCCGACAGGTAGGATACACCGTATGCAATCCCGGCGGAGACGCCGATCAGATAATCCGGCATCAGCCGCTCCTTAAGAAACGCATCCATCACTCCACAGGAGAACACCGTACGGTTGGCGCCTCCCTCAAATACCATTCCAAGCTTCATATTATTCTGCCTCTTGCTCTGTCTGCGGCGGGATCGGAACCTGCGGCATCAGTCCGCTTTCCGTGACATACATGGTCACACCGCGGATCTCCTTTACCTTCACGATCGTTCCCGCCTCATATCTTTTTCCATCCTCGCTGGCTCTCGCCGTCCACTCCTGTCCCTTGTAGACCGCAGTGCCGGTTCCTCTCTGATTATCCACCGTCTCCGTCAGACACACGTTTTCACCGATCGCCTGCTCGTAGTTGGTCCGGATCAGGTGCGGCTTTAAATACTTCATCGCCCACGGCCGGGTAAATGCCACCAGAATCATTGAGACCACGAAAAATACGCCGATCTGCCAGCCCAGTCCCACGCCGCACAGGCACAGAATCAGGGAAATCAGCGCGCCCCCTGCGAACCAGATGGACGTCAGTCCTACCGTCGCAATCTCAACCACCACAAAAAGAATAATCAGACCTATCCAGATCATTGCTTCCATATGATATCCTCCTCTCATACATCCCAGTCGCCAAAATTCAGTAGTTTCTGTTCCCAGGCGAATTCTTTGGAATTTAGTATAGCATATCTGTTTTTTGTTTTCTATGGTTAATTCTATGCCGCATTCTGCCGAAACATATTAGAGAATCTTTTTAAGGAGGAATCACTATGTCAAATACAGCGTATATCGGATCCGGCACCACCTTAAGTTCCAAATATTACCTGCGCAGTTTCTACCGTTCCAACCGGGAAGCCGGGACTTCCTCCAAACGCCGTGAATTCAGTGGCAACCAGCTCGCTCTCGCAGACGGCAGGGCGCTTCGTCAGGCAGTACGCCGGCTGACTTCCTCTGATTTTTCGGATGACCAGGATGCCAACACACGCAACAGCGTGCTCGCCTATATCCAGACCTACAACAACATGCTTTCCTCTGCCGGCAGTTCCTCGGACCGTACCTTGGAGCGCAGTGCAAAGCAGTTGAAAAATATTACCAGCGAATACTCTTCCGAACTCGATAAGATCGGCATCACCGTCAATGATGACGGCACACTCACAAGCCGTACAACCTTATTTGAGAGTGCGGATCTCTCCAAGTTCAAGGAACTTTTTTCCGCTGATGCGGCTTACATGCAGCGCACCTCAACATATGCCAAACGGTTTGCAAGCCGCGGCGAGGCGCTCGTTACCTCTGATAACAACCTGCTGATGCAGAAAAAAAATGCCGCTGCCACAGGTTCTTCCGCAACAGACGGCACCACCACATCCGGTGCCACAGAGAGTCCGGATGACGGCACTGCCACCACTGCGGCACAGATCGTATCCCAGAGTCTGGATCTGGATACCCTCTTAAACACCGGCATCGGCAAAAATATTAACATTATTCTATAAATACTCCATCTTCACGGAGATGTCATTTCCGTTCACCTGCACCGTTGCATAGCTTCCGCACACCAGCGGCATCATCGGTGCGAGGTGTCCGATATCCACATCCATAATGACCGGCACCCCGTAATCTTTCAACAGATCCCACACCGCATGGTACTGGTCCAGCCCCATCAGTTCCTGCCCGTAGACGGCAGGTCTTCCGATCAGAAAAGCTTTCACATGGGAAAACCAGCCGGCATGCTTCATCTGCCAGACCGCCCGCCGGATCGCCATCACATTAAGATCACAGGATTCCAGGAACCAGATCATACCGTCATTCTTATACTTTTCCACAAACCCGGTTGTTTTATCATAAGTTGTCCCCAGAAGATTCACCAGACAGTCCACACATCCGCCGATCAGGCGTCCCTGCACCGTAAGTGCCTCCGTCGGTTCCGGGAAAACATGCAAAATCCGCTGTTCCGTGACATGGTATGGCACAAGCGGATGCTCGGCATCTTTTAAGCTTTCCTTTTCCCAGAGATCATATCCGTTTACCGTATGCTTCTGTCCGCGCAGAAGTGCATATGCATCCGAAAGACTCTGATGCCACGGCTCCATGCCGAACGCCGCCGCACACGGGCCGTAGACCGATGCGGTATCGCAGAGCGTCGCCAGAAGATATGTCATGTTCGTATTGTCGGAATATCCCATGTACCACTTCGGTACCGCTGCCCGGATCTGTTCAAAATCCACCGCGTCCAGTGTCTCACACATCAGTTCCCCGCCACCGCAGGAGATCAGCACCTCATTCTTATCGCTGCAATAATACTCTGTCAGTTCTCTGCCGCACGCCTCCGGCGTGTTGCTGATCCCGATTCCGCAGTCGGCATAACAATTCGGTCCGAGATCCAGGGGATGTCCCATTTCCCGGAATTTTTTCTGTGCGTTCAAAAATGCGGTGTGATACGGCTCAGTCGCACACCCGAAGGATGGCGCCACAAAACCAATCGTTCCATGTTCGGATAAATTTTTCGGATATCTCATCTGTGTCTGTCTCCATTTTCTTTTATTTTCCACCGGCAGATCTATGGGTTCTGCCGTCTCCACTCTGCTTCCCTTTTCTGTTCTTCCAGGGACGCCCGGTACCCCTGCATATTTTTCCGGATATGCGCCAGGCTGATGGTTCCCGTTATCTGCTCCGCCGGATGATCCATCCACGGCTTCTGTTTCTCAGGCGGATAGATCGATGCGATCGTATTGCTTCCGATCCGCAGTCTCTGCCCCTCGAGCAATATCTCATTCGTCTCCACAGCAAGCGCAGCCTCCCACGCATCCCACGTGAGCATTCCCTGCGCAAGTACCGTTGTACCGCGAAGCAGGAAATACGAGACGCCCGTTTCCTTCGGTGTCACCTGCAGCATCTTTGGTTCCTCCGGTCTGTGCATGATTTTATCCAACAGCCAGTCGAGCGGCTTTAAAATAAGAACCGTCAAAACAAGCGCCACACCGTAGGAGACATCACCGACCAGACCGCCCCAGCACGAAATCCAGACGGAAAATGCCGGCGTCTGCCGCTGTTTCACAAACAGATAAACGACCGTGGCACAGAGCACAAACGCGTCAATCAGGATCGTGGCAACGGCGAACGGCAGCAACAGTTTTTCTTTTTTTATGCCCCACGCGGCGTAACTGCTGCGCTCGTCCTCTGTATAGAGAATCGGCAGATGATAAGTCTCTGCGCCTGCAGCTTTGTATGAAATGTCTGTGTTGTCATAGCTTCCCATGTATATTTCTCCTTTTTTGCCTCATTCCTATCGCATTTTGTCTGCTACCGCTTCGGCTGATAGCGGATATCCGACACCGTATATACCGTAATAAATGCATGCGGGTCCTCACGGCTGATATAATTCATGAGTTTCTGATACTCCACCTTGTCTACGATAGCAATGATTTCGTTCCGCTTCTGCATATTATACGCACCAATCGACTCATAGATCGTTGCTCCGCTGTGCAGGTCTTCTATAATAAACCTGCGCAGTTCTTCTTCCTTTTCGGTGATGATGCAGACACGGCGCTTCATGTCATGGTCAAAAATAAAATGATCCAGCACAATGCCGTTAAAATAGGTTCCAAGGATACTGAGCACAACCGTCTTCTTGTCATAGACGAGTGCCGCCGAAAGCGCCACACACATGCCGGACAGCGACATGGCTTTTCCCAGTTCCATATGCAGATATTTGTTCATGATCTTTGCCACAATGTCCAGTCCGCCGGAAGACGCATTCCGGTTAAACAGAATGCTGAGTCCCACACTGACCACCAGAATATAGCACAGCACATCCAGTTCCTGGCTGCCGGTGAGCGATTCGTAATCCGGGAAGATTCTCTCAAAAATTCCCAGAAATACCGGCAGCGCCACACTGGTGTAAACCGTCTTCACGCCAAATTCCTTTCCGCAGGTAAAAAATCCAATGATTAAGAGCACAACATTTAAGATCATCGTGATCGCGGACAGCGGCAGCGGTATAAAGTTGGACAGCACGATTCCGAGACCGGAGATACTGCTGACGGATGCGTGGCTCGGCACCAGAAAAAAGTATACGGCTGCGGCGATAATCGCCACGGCAGCCGTCAGGATTGCCGTCTCTTTCGCTAGTTCTGTGTATGTCATCTCTTTTTTCATCTGGTTTCCAACTGTCTCCTTTCAGCATCTGTAACAACGCTTCGACATGCTTCGTCTCCGCAGCAGTATATCTTTTCTCCGATCCGGATTGCTTTCGCGTCATTTCCGTGACCGATTTCCTGTGTCTTTGCAATCGTAATCTTCGTTCCTGCCGCCTCCTTCACCAGTGCAGTGATATCCGGGCTGCATGCATGCGCCTCCATCGCCGTAAATGTTCCGAGTAAAATTCCTCCAACCTTCTCAAAAGCCCCCAGCTGCTTTAGCTGCGCCAGATACGTCGCCATCTGCGGCACTTCGCCGCCGTATGCTTCCAGCAGCAGAATCTTGTCGCAAAGATCCGGAAAATAGCGGGTTCCCGACAGCTTCAAAAAGCAGCGGATATTCCCGCCGACAACAACGCCTTCCATCTTCTCCCCCTGCACAAAGCGAACCTGCGGGTCAAACAGCGCCGCACGGTTCTCAAATCTCCGCCGCTGCACCTCTTTTACCTCTCCCCAGACCATGTTCTTGACCTGATAGAGCACGCTGCTTTTTCCGGTCTGTGCATAGATGGCGTTGATGACCGTCGTCAGATCGCTGTAGCCCCAGAAAACCGCCCTGCTTCTTCGGATGGCGGCATAGTCCAGCCCGTCCAGCACCTGATTAGCGAGATCTCCTCCGGAAATGTCATAGATCTCCTCCACCTCCGGGTCATTGAAGAAACGCATCAGCTCCGCAGCGCGCTCTGCTCCCGTCCCCGAAAACGCGGCATTCTTCTCATAGATATCATTGCTCCATAAAACCTTGTGTCCCGTTTCCTCCAGATACCGTGCCAGTTCCTCGTTCTGGCTTCGATATTCTTCTTTCTGTGCGTTGGAACATGCCACGATTGCAACTGTTTTCATTGGATTTCCCTCTTCCTGTATCGCAGTGCCGGTACGGGAAATCAAAGATTTCCCGTACTGACGGGTATTCGCCCTATCATCCGCAACATCTGCGATATATAGCCTGCAAGCAGTCATATATCGCAGCCGTCACGTCTGGCACTGCTCATTGCATATGCACATTATATCATATTCGCCTCCACTTCAACACTGATCTCTCACAGAAAGTGGTTGCAATCTTTTTTATTTACGCTATAATAATAATATGTGTTTTGCAGACATAGTACATCGGTAGTATATCAGCTTCCCAAGCTGAGGAGGCGGGTTCGATTCCCGT
>CDZH01013463.1_pt1 | contig 10983 bp, 19 predicted proteins | sample 557721 | NCBI WGS metagenome assembly CDZH01 (sample SAMEA3182062, study PRJEB8094) | gut metagenome | biome: human; feature: gut; material: Stool; isolation source: human stools | place: Canada | collected 2013-01-14
GGCTCTCTGTGTCGTGCTTTGGTCGGCGAGGACACAGAGGGCTTTTCTATTGCGTCCAGTAGTGTCAGCAACCAGCGGGTAAGCTGGATCGCTCCTGCCACGGTTATAACGGTTTCCATCATGCGATGCAGAACCGGCGGGCGGTGGTGGTCTTGGTGAACTGCGCCGTCAGGTCGGGCAGCGCCTTTTTCAGTGCGGTGGTGTCCAGGCGGGAAGAAGTCACAGCCTTATAAGTCACTTTCCAATCCGTTCCGTTGAGGGTATCCACGCCCTCGGCGTCCATGTGCCGCTTGATGCTGTCCGTGATGCTCTCCATCTCTGCGGTCAGCTCGTCGGCCATGCGGCGCAGCTCCCGCAGCTCCTTGATCTTGCTGTCCATGTCGATGATACTCATTTCTTGTTCCTCCATTCGTTTTGTTGAGGCCGGGTAACGTCTGGAATGTATTGCACCCACTGTTTCAGGGTATTTCACCAGTATGTCTGTTACCCGCTTGTGGCTTGTTTAAGGCCACCCCTTGTTCCCTTGCGGTGATTATAGTATATATTATATTGCGCAATATATCAATAGGCAGAACTGCCAAAGTTATTGCGCAATATTTGTGCAAAATGAGTATTGCGCAATACTTGATTGTACTGTATAATATAGCTATAATAGGGGAGGGAGCAAAAAATTTGCTCCCCCGGAACGGAGAAACAAATGACCAGTAAATCAGAGTATCGTAATAGCTGGATTGCAGAAAAACTCGATAGGATTAACTTGACTGTCCCAAAAGGCAGGAAAAAGGCAATACAGGCTCACGCAGAAGCTCACGGCGAGAGCGTAAACGGCTTCATCAACCGGGCAATCACAGAGACAATGGAACGAGACAACGGAGTTTCTGCGGCCTCTGAGGAGCATCTATAAGGTGTTTGCAAAGTAGCATAGCAAATAACACTATAAAACAACAAAACATAAGCACACCGATCAACCATTAACTTACAGGAGGTTTGCTTATGCAGTATTCACTTTCCACGTTGAGAAGAAAGGCTCACGAAGCCGATTATTCGTTTCAGAAAGGCTATCAACGATACAATCATGATGGCTGGGGATATGTCCGCGCAGGTGACGGTGAACGTATTGTTGGATACCAAATTTTAGACTATCGTACCAATTTTTTGGTTCATCCTTCATACAGTGACATTCATGATCATGCGATGGGTTTTGATGAAGCGGCATCGCTTTTGAAAGAACTCTGTGCGGAGCGCGGTGTTGCGTTTTAACCTTCACCGCTAAAGAATACTGAAAGCCGTGCTACTGCAAAATAGAGGATCGGCGTTTTGATTGGTGGCGTCGATCCTGTTTTTTGTTACGAAATGTGTTTACAAATCTATAAAATTCGGCGTCACACAAACTGTAGAGCAAAAGGAAACAGACGCGCAGCGCGTCAAGCTCACGTTGGCCATGCGGCCAAAAGAACAAGCCCCGGATATATCCGAGACTTGACAAAGCCGGAAAAGCCGCCTATAATGGGCATAGAAAAAGGGCACTGCGACAAGCGGTTAGCCCGGATTAGTCAGAATTTCAAAGCGAAGCCTTGAAACCGTCACTTTGCCGAGTGGCGGTTTCTGCTTTTCACAATGATCGTCACGGTAAACCGTCCGATATGTAATGTGATACGCATGAGCAGCACCCCCTTTCGGGTGGTGTAGCTAACCGCCTGCCGTTCGTGCAGCGCCCAGCCCATAAAGGGCTATCGACAGAATAACACGGAGACCGGCAGAAATCAAGTGCGTTTCATCACAAAGAAACCGGGACTGCACAACCCCGTGCAGTCCCGGCTGTTTTGAAGGTTAGTAGTCGATAAACACGCTCTCTGCCGTGCCGTTACCGGAGAGCCACAGTGCAGCGTGTAGGCTGTTCGGATCACGGGCGGCGCTGCTGGCGTCCCGGCAGAAGCGGTCAAAAGCGTCTTTGCGGGCCTGTGCGCCGATGGGACGATCTGCCGTCAAGTTCCAGTCGCGGTGCTTCTCGCTGTACTCCGCAAGGAGCTGCAGCATGGTCGCATTGTCGCGGTGCTTGTCACAAAGCGCTTGGAACTGCGCCGGATCAAAGTGGAAATCGGCCTGCAGCAGCTTCAAATCGCCCGTGTCAATCTTGGAGCCGTCGGCGGTGTTCCATTCGTCAACGGCGGCGTGGTGCGCGAGGCGGTCGCGCTCGATCCGAGTATTGACCGTACCCAGGGCATCGGCACGGGCACAGGCGAGTTCAGCAGACTTCGCCTCGGCATCCGCCGGAGCGATCTTGCCGGCCTTCCTCGCTGCGGCCAGCTCCTTTTCTGCCGCCGTGATTTCTTCAAGTGTCGTCACGCACAGTGCAACGCTTTCACGTACAGATTTCCCAAAATTCATGGTTTCTCCTTTCAAACGTCAATAATTATCGTTGTTTCACAGACGGCGCAGAATTGCTGCGCCTCGCCCAGTGTGGCACAGAGCCTCGCCGCTTTGCCATCGCCGCGGGATGCTATAAACCCATCTTCTGTGGGTAGGATAACGGCCACACCGGGGCGCTGTAAGGTCAGTTCCTCCAGCTTCTCCAGCCGGTCACGAATTGTCTTGATGCTCATTTAGCTATTACCTCTTTCACGCTCGAGATTTTCAATGCGCGTCAGAATGTCGTTGACCTCTGTCAGTTTGAGGGTGCTTTCAATGACGATCCGCGCAGCGTTTGTTTTTGCCGCCGGAGGTGCCTCCGCATCCTGCATGACCTCCTCCAGTGTTTCAAGCGCCGGGCACAAGAGCCGCTGTGCCTTGCGCGTTGCGTTTTCTGTCAATTCTTGGAAAGCGGCGCGGTACGCTTCACAGAATTCATCGTCCCGAAAATAGGTACGCAACGTTCTCGATGTGAGACCGCATTTCCGGGCAGCGTCTTCACGGGATGGACTGGCCAGCAGCGCTGCTATTGCCTTCTGTTGGTTTTGCGTCAATGCCATTGGCTGAAATCTCCTTTCTCGGAAAATTATGGATTTTTGCGGAATAAAGCGTCATAAAGTCCGAAAGGCTCATTGTCACATGCCATGCTTCATGGCTTCTGCGGTGGAATACGGCGGGTATACCATCGCGGAAACGCTTGCTGTCCCGCAATGCCTGCGCCATCCATTCTGAAAGCCTGACTTGCTCGGCTCTTTTGACCTCGATATGTATTCCCGGCAATCCCACAAGATCGGGAACATCGCCAAAGGACATAGAGCCGCCGCGCTTTATGGGATACCCATATTCGCGGAGAATAGTGGCAAGCTCCCTTTCCCCGTCCGCGCCTTTGCGCTGTGACCGCTTCCCGCCTTTTGCGCGGCTTGCAAGCCCTACCTGTGAGCTTTTATTGTTCTGCGGCGTTGTTTACCGCCTCCTGCCCTTCGGCGTGTCCTTCGGCTTTCTGACGGCTGTAGAGGGCTGTCCTCTTTGCGCGTCAATAAAGCTCCTCGTAGAATTTTAACTCGCGTATCCGACCACTAAAAAAGTGGTTGATGTTGCGGTCACAGCTACGGTATTTTGTAGAAAAATACCTGTCGATCAAAACCGGGTAATCTTCCGGCTCTATGTCCGCGTACTGACCACCGCTGCACTCCCGGTCGATATAGGGCATATCCTGGCAGATACGCACGATCTGACTTGCTTTAATTGGCGGGTGCGGCCTGCCGGTATGTTCCTCGTACTTTTCGAAGTAGTACTGAAAAACACTTAGAGCACCCTCCAAGCTGTATGCTCCACCAGGGTACACACTGGCAGTAATGTTGGAAAACTTTTCAAAATCAAAAAGCATGACAACTCCTTTCGCGGGGGAGGGGTGTGGCGTGCGAAGCGCGACACCCTTATACCCTTTTACAATTCTGTTTCTATTTCTGTTTCTTCTTCTGTTTCTGTTTCTTCTTCTGTGTCGAGCGTTATCGGTCGATATCGACCGATTTGTTTCTCTTGGCGTTTACGCGCTGTTCATATCGCTGCCATGCTTCCTCCATATCCGGGAAGAACGCAGAAAAGGCGATTTTTTCCAACGGCTGCAACGTGTCGGGGATTTCACAGGTTTCCAGATACTCCCAACAAGCAAGAAGGACATTGACCGCAGTTTCCGGCGGGAGCTGCTTTATAAGCTGCCGCCGTTCAATTTTCAATTTGAACCACGATGGATGTTTCTCTTTAATCTCCGCCACCTGCTCACCACCCTTTTAGAACTTCTTGCCCGGTCATGCGCCGCAGCGTGTCCCCGCAGGCATCGCGAGTGCGGCGCACCTCACGGAGGCGGCGATCTAACGCGCTGATATACCGCCGCAGTTCGGTGGGTTCGTCAGTCAAATAGTACCCCCGGCTATCTCCGCTGACGGCGGCGCAAATCGGCGCACCAGCAAGGCGTTCTCGCTGGATTTGCCGCGACAGCAGCCGAAGGGATTTGTAGCCTAACATTGCCGCCAGTTCCTTGCCGCTGATGGCGTTGGATGCGCCGACTGGTAGGTGCGCTGCAACTTGACGCACGGTCGCCGGTGTGGTAGAATACAAACAGGAAATAGCTGCCCCGCCTAATGCTGCCGTTTCCGTTGCCCCTGTCGGTGTTCCAGCACCGGCAAGGGCTTTTTTGTTTTCGTTCATTCCGTCGTGCCTCCCTCTACCGCGCCCAGCTTTCGGAGAAGCGCAGGGACGTTGACCAAATATACCGTGCCGGACATCACATGAGGAACGCTACCATCGCGACAGCCGCGCCGCAAAAAATACTGCGACAGGCCAGTAGCCTTGCTTGCAGCCCCGATTTTCAAAAATGGCGCGTTCGTCTCTCTTTTCACTGTGTTCATTTTTCTGTCGTCCTTTCATCTAATCTGCGGCAACTTGTTGACAATCAAGTGCGGCTTTGTTATAATTGATTTCGACAAGTGCCGCTTCCTAATGCCATTATACGCATAGAGGCGGTAAGTTGCAAGAGACGATTTATCGTTATCAAAAACTGAAAGCAAAACTTGATTTCGGAGGCAGTTATGGGGCGTAAAACAATACCGGCTTCATCAATGAATGTGGCAGAGAAGCAGAACACCACGCTCGCAAAAAGACTGGATGAACTTATAACGGATACAAACGCACTAAAAACTTATCTGGACATTTCTGCGCAAGCTATCAACCAATACCGGCTTGGAATATCACGCCCATCATTAGAAAACCTTTGTAAGATTGCCGACTATTACGGCGTAACAACTGATTATCTGCTTGGGAGGACAACAACAAAGACGGTCAATGAAGATATTGCTACAACGTCAAAAACAACCGGCCTTTCGGAAGCGGCTGTAACTAAATTGAATGAAGCAAACCAAAATATAGCAAAGAGTGTTTTTGATTTGCCAGAATTAAATTGGCTTATTATGTGTGATGATTTTTGGGGCATGGTCAACCGACTTGCTATATATCACCACGAATGCGGCGTAATAAAGCAAAAGCCGATTACTTATAGTAGGGCGGAGGAACGCGGGGATATAGATGCGATGCGAAGAGCAAAGAAAGATTACAAGTTTGCTGTGACAGACAAGGAACTGTCATTATTCGAGGCGCAAAAACTATTGTTTAAGATTGCGGGCAATATAGAAGCAGAGGTGAAAAATAATGCCGTCGATCAGAGAAAAGCAGACTAAGGACGGGCGCACGTTCTATGAAATTCAGGTGTCGCGAGGTCGCTCTCGTTCTCGGTTGACTTCTCGCTGGTATCCACCGGAAGGGTGGAGTAAGAAAGCAATTGACCGGGAATTGGCAAAGGTTGCTGCTGAATTTGAGCGCCGTTGCGACAATGGGGAGGCTATAAGCCGGGCAGAGCAAAAAGAAATTGACCTCCTGCAAAAACAGGAGGCCGCAAAAATTCAAACTCTGTGCCAATATGGGGAGCGCGTATTTATGCCAGCAAAAGCTGTGACAATTAGCGAAAACAGCAGAAACAGCTTTCAAGGAAACCTTGAGCAGTGGATATACCCCGCTATAGGGAATTTACGAATACCTGATATTACAGCGGCAAATATATCTGCACTACTGCTTGATATGCAAGCGAGAGGGAAAGCTCACGCGACCGTAATCAAGGTTTACACGGTGCTAAATTCTCTTTTCAAAATGGCATACTTATCCGATGTTGTCCCAAAAAATCCGATGGACAAGGTCGAAAGGCCGAAACAGCGAAAGGATGAAGCTCGAACGATCGAAGCAGCGGCATACACGGTTGAGGAAGTGCAGCATATTCTTTCCTGCCTTGAGAAAGAACCGCTAAAGTGGCAGGCGTTGGTGCGGCTACTGGTTGATACAGGCATTCGCAGGGGCGAATGCTGCGGCCTACAATGGAAAGATGTCGACTTTGGCGGGAATACGATTACTGTCGCGGGAAATCTCTGCTACACGCCGCAAAAAGGCATATATCTTGATACACCGAAAAACGGCAAAACGCGAACAATAGATGTTGACCCGGCGGTAATCGCGCTCTTGCAGCAGCTCCGGCTACAACAGGCAGAACACGCCATCAGTGCTTTCGTGTTTACACAAGACGATAGTCCGAAGCCAATGCACCCACAGTCTCCCACAAGGTACTTGAAAAAGTTTGCCGAACGATACGAAATTGACGATCTGCACCCGCACAAGCTGCGCCACAGCTTCGCCAGTATCGCTATCACAAACGGCGCAGATATTGCCAGCGTTTCGGAAAAGTTGGGGCACTCTGATAAAGCGGTTACTCTGAGAATGTATACCCACGCCGATGCAGAAAGCATGAGGCGGGCAAGTCAGATTTTCAGAGAAGCATTAAAAAAGACGGCTCAATAGAAACCGCAACAAAACCGCAACAGTCACCAAAAAACCGCAACAAACGAGGCACAACAACCTACAGCAAGGAGCAGTAAATAAACCGCGCAGCACAAGTGATACCAACACTTCCGAGGAGTAATGCACGAAAAGCGGCAACAAGAAAAAACAGGTGATAAATATTTGGCAAGGATGAGGTCGGCGGTTCGAATCCGGCCAGCGGCTCAAAAAAGCACCGAAAACTTTTGTTTTCGGTGCTTTTTGCTGCAAAAATGTTGAAAACAGTACGGCTAAAAATGTGGGTCAACCGCCTGACCCACACCCTGGGTGCCGTCTGTGCGCTTGCGGATGTTGCCCTCGCCGTTGGCGCGTTTCTTAGCCATATAGAATCAACTCCTTTCTTGGTAGCCATAACACATACCACAACTCCACGAAGAAAGCTGTTACTTTTTCGAGCATTGGAGTTTAACTCAACACTGCTATTCACAGGCGGAAGCAGTAATACATGAGGTTGATTTTCCTCTTTCTTTTTTTACTTTTCTATGATATTCTATACTTGAGAAGAGGTGGACCTATGAGACCGATTATCAAATGGCCCGGCGGGAAGTCCGGAGAGATCGCTGAGATAGAGCCTTTGATACCATCTTATAATCGATATATCGAGCCCTTTTTCGGTGGCGGAGCCCTGTTTTTTCATCTCGCGCCTGAAGCCGCAGTAATCAATGACATCTCCGAGTCGCTTATGCAGTATTACAAGCTGATCAAAGCGCAGGACAAGAAGCTGTATGAGTTGCTTGTGTGCTATAGCAACAGCTTCAACAATATTGTTTCTGTCTGCGGCAGGGAATCGAGCGAATTGCTTCATATCTTTTCCGAGCTTACAGAAGGAAGAATTTCCAAAGAAGAGCTTGGCCAAGTATTAGGCGAGCTAATAATGGGCTTGTCGGATAAGATCAATTCCGGCTTTTCGGAAAAATTGCTGTTGGATAAGAACGATTTTGATGACCAGCTTTACCGAATGGTTGAGGATAAGTTTATTCGAACCGCAAAAAATCACGAAAGGCGGCCGTTTTCACCAGAGGATCTATGCGAAAACTTGATCACCGGCTTTGCGAGCGGATATTATATGTACTTCCGCAAGGTGTTCAATGACATCCGACTTGGACGCATTGCGGATCAGTCAATACAGTATCAAGCCGCAAATTTCTATTTTATTCGGGAATACTGTTACGGGTCAATGTTTCGCTTTAATGCGAAGGGTGAGTTTAATATTCCCTACGGTGGGATGTCATATAATCGCAAAGATATGAGATCGAAAATAGACGGTATGTTCAATAGAGAAATGGAGGCGCTGTTCGCGAAGACGGACATTCATTGCTGCGATTTTGAAGAACTTTTAAGCAAGGTCAAGTTGTCTGAAAAGGATTTTATGTTCTTGGACCCGCCTTATGACACAGACTTTTCAGACTATGATGGAGTGAACTTTACGAAGTTCGACCAAGAACGGCTTGCGTATGTGCTGAAGAAGACCTTAGCCCGCTTTATTCTTGTGATTAAGAACACTGATTTTATCAGTGGCTTATATGAGAAGGACTTCCACATATTGAGTTTTGATAAACGGTATACATATAACGTGCGTAGGCGGAACAACAGAGATGCAAAGCATCTGATTATAACGAACCTCCCTGTCTGAGACAGGGAGGTTCGTTTATTATTCAGTCGACAAAGACATTGTATAATTGCAGTTGCTCTTTTATCGCATCATAGTATTCTTTACTCACTTCGATTGGTTCAATAAAATCACTTTCTTCTGCCAGAGCAGTAAATTCCTCGGCTACCTTGATTGATGACCACCAAAAAGCCTTGTTCTCAGCGAGGAATGGGGAGACCTTAAAAATGATTTCGTTTCCGATTAGGCACTCTCTTATGTAATTCCAATAGTTGGAATTATCCTCTGAATCTTCGTGATAGTCCTGACAGTAATCGACCGCAAACAGGCCCCAACTTTCGTTTATGAATGGGTCGATAGTTCCATATATAAACTGGAGCGAAGTTAGATAAGAAACGCTCTTTTCTTTGGAAACTATGCCAAAATGTTGAATAGCATTTCGTATTTCCCCGAATTCATTGAATGCGGAAATATCCACAGTTTTCATATCGGCAACAAGCCATAGCATTTCGATTATACTTGACCATTCAATCGTTCGCCCTTTTTCCGAGAGCTGTGAGAGCGTCATCTCGTTTATGATTCTGTTTTCTCTTTTTGTGGGTTTGGGATATGTGTCAAACAAAAGCAGCGGATGCTCTTGTGCAATACGCGCTTTCGCCAAAATCTCCATGGCGTGTGCTACCTGCAACACAGATAGAATACCCGACCATCTGTCTTCCATAAGCCGTATGTTGTTCACATGGGCAAGCGCGGCAAGCCCGAGTTCCTTCATATTTTCCGCAATTTGTTCTAATTCTTTTTTCATCTGTAGACCCCAATTCTCATTTCAGCGGCGTCAAAATAGCTTTTCTCAATTTCAATTCCGATGAACCTCCGCTTGTTTCTTAATGCCGCCACACCGGTTGATCCCACGCCCATAAAAGGGTCAAAGACAACGTCGTTTTCATTTGAAGCGATGGAGACAATATGCTCTAACAGCCTCACGGGCTTTTGAGAGGGGTGTTTTGGCTCTGACAGCCGTTCCGGTTTCATACAGATGGGGCTTTCGAAGAAGTTGTGCATATTGCGCTGATCGCTGAAATTCCATTTGTGTCCTTTATTCCACATACAGGCAATCATTTCGCAGCTGTTCAAAAAGCCATTTTTAAATATCTTTGGAGCAGGGTTCGTCTTGTGCCAAATGAAAAACTGAAACGTATCAAACTCACTATCAAACGCTTCGTGCCATTTTCCTATCAGATTGTAGCTTGTGAAAACAAATATGTTTCCATCCGGTTTTATAATGCGCTTAAAATCGGGCAGCAGATCGAACGGATCGATAGGAATCAGATCCCATTCCGCAAGGTCGTTATTTAAGGCGGATCTTCCTGGCAAATTGATGTTGCCGGTGGAGTATTGGGCAATATTATAAGGTGGGTCCGTAAGAATCAGATCGATGCTGTTATCCGGGATTTGGCCTAAATAGTCGAGGCAATCGCCGTTGACGACAGTATAATTCCTCGTTTTGATTTTTGTGAGTTTGTGCATATCACCTGGCAACGCACTCTTCTATCATTCGAACGATGCGCTCATTGAGATGAATATCTTCCAAGGCTTCTTTGTAGATCTCTTCAAATTCTTCAAAAGAAATACCGTTGGGCAAGATCTTTTTCCACAGATTTTTGCCGATAAGAAACATTTCAGGATAGGCCAGATGCTTTTTCACAGCACCTTTCCATGTGTTTCCCTCGCCGTCTTTGTTGTATAGAGTTGCGAAGTATGCTTTGCAGTTTTCAATACCCATGTCAACGTAGATAGTAAGGAGCTTCTCAACATTAGAAGGAGCATTGGAGCTGTCAAGGTCGCCGCCCGCTTTCAATTCTAAGATATTCCAGTTTTCTCCGTCAAAAAAAGCAAGATCCACGGGCTTGACCTGGATAGTGCCGCAGCGATATTTATTCGCCAGGGGGAGAAGATTTTCCCTGATGCTGTTTTGGGTCACACCGCTCTCGGTACGGCTTCTGCCGGAGCCGGAAGCTTCATTGGTCGCACGGAAAGTGGCGATTTCGCCGCGCAGGTTTCCGTTATGAGTATCGACATCTGTAACGACAACTTGACCGGAAATCTTACTTTCGTCGATATTATGCATAAGACAGCGAGGATTTACGATTGCGGGCACATTTTCCTCGCCGAATTTCAGACGCGCAATGCGCTTGGCGCAGGTCTCAATAGCAAAACCGCTCTTAGACTCAAAGCTGCTTACGAATACCATACTGGCGGTAATGTTTTCGTCCATCTGACTGAGCAGAAAATTATTGACTTTCCTTTTATAATTGCCGGAGAAATCCTTTTCAATCAGAGTGGTCAGTTTCGAAAATTCTTCAAAAACAATGTGCTTGATCAAATCACGCATGAGGCAGCCTCCTTTTGCTTTAAGATATTTTTATTGTAACATGGACTGCCGCGCTTTGCAACGAGGGGGTTTGTTAAGTGCCAAGTCAGATTCTTGGCATACCCCGTGTGCTGGTGACCTCGCGGACGCTGCCGCC
>CDZH01055273.1_pt1 | contig 10951 bp, 8 predicted proteins | sample 557721 | NCBI WGS metagenome assembly CDZH01 (sample SAMEA3182062, study PRJEB8094) | gut metagenome | biome: human; feature: gut; material: Stool; isolation source: human stools | place: Canada | collected 2013-01-14
GCCCTCACGCGTCCCGCAGCACCGCGCGGTACTGCCGCGCGGTGCTGCGCTTTCTATTTCTTCCGCCATACACGCAGCGCCCGCACGAGCGTCGCCGCGTCGAGCGATTTTTCGATTCATCATACCATATTTTCCTGGCTCTGCCAAGAGTCCGGCAGGCGCGGTATGCATTTCGTGCCGCAAAAACATACATTTCAGGCAGATTGTTCGCACCCGCTCAAATATTGTGGTATGCTCTATTTTGTAAAATTGTCGGGAAACAGGTCGTTTCCCCTCGAATTTTGGAATAAGGACGCGTCACGTTTTTATTTCCTGACCGGGTTTCCCGTTCAGCATGGCAGATCAACCGCAGACTTTTAGGGAGGACAGAGAAAATCATGGACAAGAAGAGCAACATGAAGAAGGCTATGTACGAAATGTTCGGCGTCGGCGGAGACGGCTCCGAGGCGGCAAGTACTGCTCCGGCGCAGGTCAAGAGCGCGTCCGTCGAGGTCAAGAGCGCCCCTGGTGCGGAGAAAAAGAGCGTGGATCACGCTCCGGTCAAGACACCCGAGGCCAGACCCGCCGCCAGCTTTCTTGCCCCCGGCACGGTCTTTGAGGGCTCCTTCCGCGCCAAGGGTGACATTGAGATCGCCGGCGAGCTCAAGGGCGACGTGGCCTCCGAGGGCAGCGTGCTGCTGCGCTCCAACCTACAGAGCAATATCACGGCGGGCAGCGTGAAGCTCACCGGCTGCACCCTCATCGGCGATATCACCGCGAACGGTCCCGTCACCGTCAGCGAGGATTCCAAGGTCACGGGCAACATCACGGCGCAGTCTCTGCTGTGCGCCGGCGAGATCAACGGCGACATCCGCATCAGCGGCAACACCCAGATGGACGCTAACGCGCGCGTGAGCGGCAGCGTTGTCACCGGCACGATCTCCGTGGCGGCGGGCGCGGTCCTGAACGGCAGCGTTGAGATGAAGGGCACAATGGAGGCGAAGTCTTGAACGCCGCGGCAAAGGAACTGCCCGTCTCCTACGATCTGAGCAAGCCGCAGGAGGACAGGGAGCCCTACATCGGCAGCGTTCTGTTTTTCAAGCACGTCATCTTCACCGTGACGCTGCTGCTGATCCTCATTCCCACCACGCTGTCCATTTACCTCTTCGCGCAGGTTCGCAGCCTGAGCCGGCAGCTCGACGCGGCAGGCAGCCAGCTGGCGGCCATGCAGGAGCAGCTTCCGTCGACCACGCCCGAGGGCGGCGAGCCCACGCCGGCTGAGCCCGATCCTCCGGCGGCCGAGGTCCCCGCCTACACGGAGCTTTACCCCGAGCTGTACGCCGACGATTCGCTGCGCGGCACCGTGGACGTGGACAACGCCGTCTACCTGACCTTTGACGACGGTCCCTCGGCGCGGACGGATGAAATTCTGGAGATCCTTGACAAGTACGGCGTCAAGGCTACCTTCTTCGTGGTCGGCGCAAATGAGGAGGGCGATCTCGAGCGGATGCAGAAGATCGTCGCGGCGGGCCACACGCTTGCTATCCACAGCTATTCGCACGACTACAAGAAAATATACGCCTCGGTCGAAGCATATCTGGAGGACTTCAACCAGATGTTCTGCCAGATCTACGAGGCCACCGGCGTCAAGCCGCAGATCTTCCGCTTCCCCGGCGGCAGCGTCAACAGCTATAATGTCGGCATCCATCAGCAGCTCATCGCCGAAATGACGCGGCGCGGCTTCGTCTACTTCGACTGGAACGTCGCCAACGGCGACGCCGTGTTCTCCAAAATTCAGCCCTCGTCGACGCTGACGGCCAATGCGCTCAAGGGTGTCGGCACCGCGCGGCGCGCCATCATCCTCATGCACGACAGCAGCGCCAAGACTACCACCGTCGAGGCCCTGCCTGCCATCATCGAGGGCTATCTTGAGGCGGGCTACTCCTTCGCCGCTCTCACCCCATCGACCCGTTCCGTCACGTTCAGCTATCTGGATTGACCGCAAACGTCAAAAGATCGACCCCGCAGGGCCAACGGCCCTGCGGGGTTTTCTGTTTGCATCCTTCGCCGCGGTCCGTGCCGGACCGTGGCGGGCAGGGCGTCAGCCGAGCCTTTCGCACAGGTCCTCGAGCGCGGCGGTCATGGTCTCCTCAAAGGAGGGGTGCGGGCGCATCGCGCGGCAGAACTGCTCGGCGGTCAGGTGGTTGGCGAGCGCCTGCGCCACGCCGCCGATCATATCGCTCGCGTGCTCGCACATGAGCTGCGCGCCGATCAACTCGCGCGTTTCGGCGTGGGCGACAAGCTTCATGAAGCAGCGGCCCGGGTCGGCGATGACCGTTTTGGCGTTGCCGAACATGACGTGCTTGCCGACCTTGACGGGGATCCCCTTCTCCTTGGCTTCCGCCTCCGTGAGACCGACGACCGCGATCTCGGGACGACAGTAGATGCAGCTCGGGATGACCGAGAGATCGGTGTGATCCTGCACACCGCACAGGCGCTCGACACAGGCAATGCCCTGCGCGGTGGCGACGTGGGCGAGCTGGATTTTTGAGGACACATCGCCGATGGCGTAGACACGCGGCAGGCTCGTTTCAAAATTCCCGTCCACCGCGATGCTGCGGCCATTCATTTCGACACCGACGCCGTCGGCGAACAGGCCGTCGCAGTAAGCACGGCGGCCGATGGCGCAGAGCACCGCTTCGCCGGAGACGGTCTCCTCCGTTTCCTTGCAGGTGAAGTGTACGGCAAGGTCCTCGCCCGCCTGCTCCACGCGCTGTACCATCGCGTTCGTGAAGACCTTCACGCCCTGCTTTTTCAGAATGAGCGCGAGGTTCTGCCCCAGCTCCTTATCCATGTTCGGCAGCAGGCGGTCCATGCCCTCGATGACCGTGACGGCACAGCCGAGGTCGGCGTAAAACGTGGCAAATTCGATGCCGATGACGCCGCCGCCGATGATGACGATGGAGCGGTAGAGGTGGTCGCAGCCCTCGAGCAGCTCGTCGGAGGTCATGGCAAGCTCCAGCCCCGGGATCGGCGGGCGGGACGGCACGGAGCCGGTGGCAATGAGAATGTCGTCGCAGGTGTAGTCGTTGGCGCTGCCGTCCGCGTCCGCCACGCGGACACAGCCGGAGCCGGTGATGAGCGCCGTGCCGCGCAGCAGGTCGATCTTCGCGGTCTTGAAAAGCGACTCGATGCCGGCGGAGAGCTTCTGTGAAACGGCGCGCTTGTAAGCAAAAATTTCAGCCATGTCGGCATGGATATCCTCGGTGTGGATGCCGCAGTGCGCGCCGTTCTTCGCGTCGCGGTAGATGGCGGAGGCGTGGAGCAGCGTTTTGGTCGGGATGCAGCCGCGGTTCAGGCAGGTGCCGCCCGCCTCGCGCCGCTCGACCACGGCGACTTTTTTGCCCAGCTTTGCCGCGCGGAGCGCAGCCTCGTAGCCGCCGGGACCGGCGCCGATGACGATGAGTTGATAATCAGCCATAGTGTTTCTTTCCTTTTGAGGGCAATGCCGCCGTTTTCGCGGCGGCATTGCGTGTTTTTTATTGCGCGAACGAATAGCGCAGGATCATATTGCGTGCCGCGCCGACCTCGTCAAGACGGCGGACGGGCGTATCATGCGGCGCGGTATGGAGCGCGTCGGGGTCGGAATAGGCAAGGTCAAAGAGCCTGCCGTAGATGTCGCAGACCTCGTCCATCGTCTCCTTGCTCTCGGTCTCGCAGGGCTCGACCATGAGCGCCTCGTGGACGATGAGCGGGAAGTACATCGTGGGCGGGTGCAGGCCGTAGTCGAGCATTCCCTTGGCAAGGTCGAGTGCGGAAACGCCCGTCTCCTTGTGCAGATCGACCAGCGACATGACGAACTCGTGCATACAGATCTCGTCGTAGGCCATGGTGAACTTCTCCGCGAGCTTCACGCGCATATAGTTGGCGTTGAGCACGGCGTTCATCGCCGCCTCTGGAATGCCGGTCCTTCCGAGCGTGAGCACATAGGTCAGCGCCTTGATGCAGACGTCGAAGTTGCCGTAGAACAGCTTCACGCGGCCGATGGACTTCTCGGGATAGTCGAAGGCAAGCCTGCCGTCCTTCTCCACCACCAGCGGGCCGGGCATATACTTGCGCAGAAAGTCCTTGCAGCCGACCGCGCCCGCACCGGGGCCACCGCCGCCATGCGGCGTGGCAAAGGTCTTGTGCAGGTTCGAGTGGATGCAGTCGAAGCCCATGTCGCCCGGGCGGACGACGCCCATGACGGCGTTGAGGTTCGCGCCGTCGTAGTAGCACAGGCCGCCCGCGTCGTGGACGATCTTTGTGATCTCCAGAATGTTCTTATCGAAGATGCCGACCGTGTTCGGGTTCGTGAGCATCAGTCCCGCCGTGTCGGGGCCGACGGCGGCACGCAGCGCGTCGAGATCGACGCAGCCATCCGCGCCGGAGGGGATGTTCACCACCTGATAGCCGCACATTGCTGCGGTGGCGGGGTTGGTGCCGTGGGCGGAGTCGGGCACGATGATCTTCGTGCGCGCAGTGTCGCCGCGGTCGGTATGGTATGCCTTGATGAGCAGCACGCCGGTGAATTCGCCGTGTGCGCCCGCGGCAGGCTGGAACGTGACCGCGTCCATGCCGAAGATCTCGCCCAGCTCGCTGCCCAGAACATGCAGCGCCTCGAGCGCGCCCTGCGCCGTTTCGACCGGCTGGAGCGGGTGGAGCTGCGTGAAGCCAGGCAGCGCCGCCATGTCCTCGTCGATTTTGGGGTTGTACTTCATCGTGCAGGAGCCGAGGGGATAGAAGCCGTCGTTCACGCCGTGGATGCGCTTGCAAAGCGCCGTGTAGTGGCGCGTCAGCTCATTTTCACTCACATGGGGTAGGCGCAGGGGCGCTGTGCGCTCCTCTGGGAGCGTGTATTCCGGCACATCGCACGCAGGCATCAGGCTCAGACCGCGGCCCTCCGTGCCAAGCTCAAAGATCAGCTTCATTTCAGCACCTCCTTCACGATGGAAACGGCTTTGTCAAGCTGCGCCTTGCTCACAAGCTCGGTCACGCACCAGAGGATGCCGCCGTCCACCTCCGCGCCGCCGAGGATGTCCGCCGCGTCGAGCGCGTCAAGGATCTTTTTGCGGCAGTTGGGGCACTCAACCTCGGTCACGAACTCGTGGAAGAATTCGCCCTGATACTTGAGCTTGCAGCCGGCCTTGACAAGCTCGGCGGCAAAGTAGTGCGCCTTTGAAGTGCAGAGCCGTGCGCACTGCTTCATGCCCGCTTCGCCCATCGCCGCCATGTAAACGCCCGCGGTGAAGGCGCACAGCGCCTGATTCGAGCAGATGTTGGAGCTGGCCTTCTCGCGGCGGATGTGCTGCTCCCGCGCGGAGAGCGTGAGCACATAGCCGGTCTTGCCGTCTACGTCCTTCGTCTGACCGACGATGCGGCCGGGAAGCTTGCGCGTCATGGCGGCAGTCGTCGCCATAAAGCCGAGGTAGGGGCCGCCGAAGGCGGTGTCGAGCCCGAGGGGCTGGCCGTCGCCCACGGCGATGTCAGCGCCCATCTCACGTGGAGTCGGCAAAAGAGCACAGGCGATGGGGTTCACGCCCATGACGAACTTCGCGCCCGCAGCATGGACAAGCTCGCCGATGGCTTTTGCGTCTTCGATCTGCCCGAAGTAGTTCGGCTGCTGGAGGTAGAAGCACGCGGCGTCCTCGCCGAGCGCGGCCTTGAGCGCGTCGAGATCGGTTCTGCCATCCTTTGCGGGAACGACGGTCAGCTCGGTGTTCGAGGCAAAGCAGTAGGTCTGCATGACCTCGATGACCTGCGGGTTCACGCAGGCGGAAACATACGCCTTTGTACGCTTGCGGTCGCGGCACATGGGGATGGTCTCGGCGGCGGCGGTCGCGCCGTCGTAGTGGGAGGCGTTGGCAACGTCCATGCCCGTCAGTTCGCAGATCATAGTCTGGAACTCGAACGTGCCTTGCAGCACGCCCTGACTGATCTCCGCCTGATAGGGCGTGTAGCAGGTGACCAGCTCCTCGCGGGAGGTGATGGACTTCACAACGGCGGGAATGAAGTGGCGGTAGGCGCCCGCGCCGCGCAGAACGGTCTTGTAGACCTTGTTCTTCTCCGCCATGGCGGTGACGGCCTCGCGTACCTCCAGCTCGCTCATGCCCTCGGGGATGTTGAGCGTCCCGTTCAGCAGCATCCCCTGCGGGACCGCCTGATACAGGTCCTCAAGGCTTTTGACCCCGATGGCAGCAAGCATTTCCTCCCGTTCCGCCGCGGTGGTCGGAACATAAGAGCCCATCAGCCCTCCTCGGCGCAATGCGCCTCATAAGCCGCCGCGTCGAGCAGCTCCTCGGTGCCGCCGATGCCCTCGACCTTGATGATCCACGCGCCGTAGGGATCGGAGTTGAGCGTTTCGGGCGCGTCGGCCAGCGCCTCGTTGACCGCGCAGATGGTGCCGCTGACGGGGGAAATGATGTCGGAGACCGCCTTGACGGATTCAACATCGCCGAAGCTCTCGCCTGCGGTGACCGCGTCGCCCTCGGTGGGCAGGTTGATAAACACCACATCGCCCAGCGCGTCCTGTGCAAAATCGGAGATGCCGACGACGGCGATCTCGCCGTCCATCCTGACCCACTCGTGGGACTTGGAATACTTTAGCTCAGCAGGAAAATTCATTGTGTTGTCCTCCTCAAATTTTTGTTGTAGAAATCGTTGTGGTAGTATGTATGCTTACTTGTCCAGCTTATAGAACGGCATGGGCACGATCTCCAGCTCGATCATGCGCCCGCGCACGTCGGCGTTGAGGTGCCGGCCGATCTCGATATCCTCGACCGGGATGTAGCCCATCGCGACGCCGCAGCCGATAAACGGCGCGAATGTGCCGGAGGACGTCCAGCCGAGCTTCTCGCCCTCCATCGTATAGAGGTCGCAGTGCTCGCGCACGATGCCGCGTCCGACGACCTTCATGCCGATGCGCTTTAACTTCGGCGCACCGAGCGCGACGAGCGCGTCGCGGCCGATGAAGTCCTTGCCGGTCAGCTTGCAGGGAAGGCCCGCCATCTTCGGCGTGATCTCCTCGTTCATCTCGTGGCCGTAGAGCGGCATGGAGGCTTCGAGCCGCAGCGTGTCGCGCGCGCCGAGTCCGCAGGGGATCAGGCCGTACTCCTCGCCCGCGGCGAGCAGGGCGTGCCAGAGGTCGACGGTGTCCTCAGCCTTGCAGTAGATCTCAAAGCCGTATTCGCCGGTGTAGCCCGTCTGGGAGACGAGAGCGTGAATGGTGCGGCTGCCGAGGTCGAGCGGAACGTTGTCGATAAAGGTGTAATACTTCGCGGGAATGTACTGCTCCGCGCAGAGCTTTTTGAGAATGTCGCCGGACGTTGGTCCTTGCAGCGCGACCTGTCCCCAGTCGTCACCCTCGTCGCGGTAGTCCACGTCGCCGAACAGATGGCTCTCGACCCACGCGGCATCCTTGTCGCGGTTGCCCGCGTTGACGACCAGCCAGTAGTCGTCGGCGGCACAGCGGTAAACGATGAAATCGTCAATAATGCCGCCCGCGTCGTTGCAGAACATGGCGTACTTGATGTCGCCGTCCTGCATGGTGGAGATATCCGCGGTGATGAGCTTCTGCACGTTTGCGACCGCGTCGGGGCCCTTGAGCCGCAGCTCGCCCATGTGCGACACGTCAAAGAGTCCCGCCTTCTGCCGCACGGCCATGTGCTCGGCGAGCACACCGGTGGGATACTGCACGGGCATCAGAAAGCCGCCGAACTCAACGATCTTTCCGCCCGCGTCCACATGGGTCTGATACAGGGGTGTTTTCCTTTCCATAAGCTGTTTCCTCCTCTATTATCATTTTTGAACGATAGTATAAAAATGATTAAAATATGGCATAGAAAAAAGGCACAAAGTCCCCCTTGGAACTTTGTGCCTCCGTTTTATGACCTGAGAGTTTCCCTGACACAGCATATCGCATCCTGCAGGTTGCACCTTCGGCGTGCGGCAAGCCGCACTTTTCGGAGCGTCGTCCGAGTCCGGTCCTTTTGCCTGAGAGCTTCTGCGTTCCCCTTCGGCGCCGCGGCAGATATTCCGCGGTCTCTCCCGTGACCCATCATCCGATCACCTTATCCACTTACCTTTTTAAGGTAACACAGGCTGCGTGCTTTTGTCAAGAAAGATATTTTGTCGTTTTGCCGAAAAATATGCAGGTGCGAGAGAAGGGCTGCTTTTCGGACGTTTTGTTACCAAACGCTCACGCGCGTCTCCGGCGCGGTCCACATCCCGTCGCCGGGCTGGATACCATAGGTCGTGTAGAATTCCGGCAGCGTCTGCAGTACGCGGTTGCAGCGCAGCTTATCCGGGGCGTGGACGTCGGTCACGGCCAGATACTCGCGCATCTGCCGCGAGGTCGTGGACGCCCAGGTGTTCGCGACGGCGCGGAAGAGCTTGTCGAGGTCGGGGTGGTCGAGCTTCTTCGCCGCCGCGACGATGCACTTTGCCGCGCCGAGGTCGGCCACGTTTTCGGAAATGGTCAGCGCGCCGCTGCACGCGATGCCGGGATAGGCCTCCTGCCCGTCGTACCATTCGGCCACAGCCTGACACTTCTGCCGGAAGGCGGCGTAGTCCTCCGCCGTCCACCAGTCGGCGGCGCTGCCGTTCTCGTCGAACTTCGCGCCGTTGTTGTCAAAGGCGTGGGTGATCTCGTGGGCAATGATGTAGCCGATGCCGCCGAGATTCTCCTCCCGGCTGGCGTTCACGTCGTAAAGCGGCGATTGCAGAATGGCGGCGGGGAAGGTGATGTCGTTGGCGCTGGGATTGTAGCAGGCGTTGACCGTAAAGGGCGTCATGATCCATTCGCTCTTGTCCGGCGCGTCGTTCTGGTGGGCGAGGACATCCTGCTTCATCGCCATCTGAATGGCGATGACGTTGGAGAAGAAGGAGCCGCCCTCGGCGGGGGACTTGATCTCCGCGCGGTCAAGACAGCTTTCCCAGCTGTCGGGATAGCCGACCTTGACGCCCATGGTGTCGAGCTTCTTCACGGCCTTGGCCTTGGTTTCGGCGCTCATCCAGTCCTGCGCCAGAATGCGCTCCTTGTAGATGGCGATGAACTCGCCAATCATCTCCTCCACGTCGGCCTTGGCTTTGGCGGAGAAGTATTCGTCCACATAGGCGCGGCTGAGGTAATCCGCCAGAAGCGCCTGCACCTGCTGCGCCGCGATCTGCTCATTGCTCTGGCGGGCATCTACGCCGTAGTAGGCCAGCACGAAGTCGAAGTACGCGTCCATAAATCCCTGATTGAGCGATGTGGCCACGCTTTGCAGCAGCGCCAGACGCGCCGCGGTCTTGAGCAGGGCAAGGTGGGCGTCGTCGTAGAGCGCCGCGGCTGCCTTCAGCGCGCCGACGTCGCTGACCATGATCCGCTCCGCGTTTTCAATGCCGCTGGCGGCAAGAACGGCGTCAAGGTCCACGTTCGGCAGCAGCGTCTTGAGCTCGCCGAGCGTGAAGAGGTTGTAGGTCTTGTCCACGTTGCTGTAGTCCTGCGGGTCGAGCGAGGCCGCGGAGATCGCCGCCTCGGCGTCATAGAACGCAGCGACGCGCTGCGCCGCCTCGTCCGCGCCAAGGCCGGAGAGCGTCAGCAGCGATGTGAGATATGTGGTGTAGGCGCTCCTTTGCGCATCGGCGCCGTTGACGTAGAAGTCCTTGTCCATACCCGCGCCGATGAGCGAGAATGCGGCGATCCTGCGGCTCGAATCCGCGAGGTCGGTCGTCAGGCCGAAGCCGAGGAGCATGGACAGCCCCAGCTCCTTCTGCATCTGCGCATCGACGCTCACCAGCTCGTCGAGCGTTTTGGCGTTTTCGATGGCATCAAGGTACTTCTGAATGGGCGCGACGCCGGCCCTCTCGCGGCCCTCGGCGTCCATCACGCAGTCGTAGAGCGCCTTGATCTTCGCCTCGGCGGTGCCGGGAGTCTGCTCATGCGCGTCGATCTCGCGGATAAGCGCCGCGATCTGCTCGTTGACCGTCAGGCTCAGGCCGTAGAACGGACCGTTGATGGACAGGCCCGCGGGAATGTCGGAGCCGTCCAGCCAGCTCTTGTTGACGGCGGCGTAGTAGTCGTCCTTGAGGTTCGTGCCCTTGGCGGCGTAGGCGCGGCGGAGCAGCGTCGAGAGTGCTTCGGCGCTCATAGCCTCGTTCTCGTCGCCGTCCGCAAGGCCGGCGGCGAGAACGGGGGAAAGCTCCTCCGCCGCCCATGCGGGAACATTCGTCAGGCTGCTTGCGGGCAGCGCCATGCGGGCGTTGTCCCCCACAGGGACGGCAAAGCCGCCGAAGGCGCGCGTGAGCATCACCAGCGCCTGTGCGCGTGTCAGCGTGCCGTCGAGCGCAAGGCTGCCGTCGGGATAGCCCTTGAGAATGTCGGACCGCTGCACGCCGGGGTTATAGTCCTGCGCGGCGGAGAGCAGCGCCTGCGCGGCCTCGCCGCGCGTGAGCGCCGCCGCCTGCACGGGCGGCGTGCCGAGCGCCAGCACCAGTGCGAGCAGCAGCGGCACAAATCGTTTTTGGAATTTCATCATGTCATCTCTCCTTTGGATGCTTGGATCGTTTAAATGCTCCGCGGCGTTCTTCCCTTCGCCGCAGAGAACGATATTGTAGAGCCCTTTCTCATTTTTGTCAAGTGTTCAAAAATAATCCTGAAGCAAATCAACGCTGTGCGCGCTCTTGCAAAGAGCGGCGGCTTCTGCTACACTGTAAGCAGCCTATTGGGATGCGGCAATGCCCGCGAAGGAGAGAAAATGGAACAGACCAATAAAGGGTTGAGCGGCAATCAGCTCAAGCTCTTCGCCATGCTTGCCATGACGGTCGACCACTTCACCAGTGTGATCTGGCCGGATTATCCGCGGGACTGGTGGATATTGCTGTTGCACATCATCGGCCGCATGGCCGCGCCGATCTTCTGGTTCATGGTGGCCGAGGGCTACCACTACACCCG
>CDZH01073880.1_pt1 | contig 10927 bp, 7 predicted proteins | sample 557721 | NCBI WGS metagenome assembly CDZH01 (sample SAMEA3182062, study PRJEB8094) | gut metagenome | biome: human; feature: gut; material: Stool; isolation source: human stools | place: Canada | collected 2013-01-14
CAAGAACAACTGGAAGAAAAGCAAAAAGCCCTGCGGCTTGCCCGGAAAACTGCCCGTGAATTGGCGGAACAAAAGGCAAAACAGAATGTACGGGGTGAAAAGGCTGCCATTAAGAAAGGCATTCCCCGCATTATGATGGGTGCTATGAGAAACAGGGCGGAAGTAAGTACTAATAAACTAAAAAGTGTACATACCGAGAAAGCTGAAAAATTACAGCAGGATATGCAAAACATAAAAAGTAATCTTCCCCTTGCAGAGAAATTAAAAACAAATTTCAATGCCTCCACTCTGCATGAAGGTAAGATATTGGCTACTGCAAAAGAAATAAACTTTCAATATCCGGATGCTCCCCAACCCATGTGGACAACACCATTAAGCTTTCAGTTACGGAGTGGCGACCGCTTCTATATTGAAGGCAATAACGGCAGTGGTAAATCTACATTGCTAAGGCTGATTTGCGGCGAACTCGCTACCGTCAGCGGAACACTTGCCCGCATTGATTTCAGCACTGTTTATCTGGATCAGGAATACTCTCTTATCCATAATGAATATAGCATTCTGGAACAGGCGGACCATTTCAACCATCGTCATCTACCGGAGCATGAACTGAAAACAATATTGAACCGTTACCTTTTTCCAGTAGCTACATGGAACAAGCCTTGCAAATTGCTTAGTGGTGGAGAAAAGATGCGTCTCTCTTTTTGTTGTCTGATGATTGCAGATAATACCCCGGATGTTTTCATACTGGACGAACCGACCAATAATCTGGATATTGAAAGCATCGAGATTATTACGGCAACCATCCGGGACTATACAGGAACGGTGATTGCCATATCACATGACAAGGAATTCCTGAAAGAAATAAACTGTAAATCATGGGTTAAGTTAGAAAGGTAGTAAGTATAGAAAAAGCAGAGCAAGCTTTAGCTGCTATTTCCGAGTTTCGTCTACAAACCCATTCGGTTTGTCTCAAATAAAAAAGTAGCATATAGCAGAGAGCTATCTTTGTCGCATTAAATAAAAAACGATAAAGATGGATAAAACTAAAGTATTAGTAATAGCCACATTACTAATTTCAATTTGCTCTTTCGGAAAAGAAGTTTCTAATATCCCCGGGCAAGCATCAGTCGATGATGAGAATATCCCACAAAGTAGTGGGCGTCCCGTACAAACACTACGCGGAGTGGTTAATGACCGGGCGTCGGGGCATCCTATCCCCTATGCAACGATACAACTGACGGACATTCCGGGTTTAGGGATGATGTGCGATAGTCTCGGACGTTTCGCACTTCCCAAAGTTCCGGTAGGCCGCCATTCCGTGCAAGCTTCGTTTATGGGATACGAACCGGCAACCGTACGGGAGATTCTGGTGACTTCCGCTAAAGAAGTCTATCTGGAAATAGCTTTGCTGGAAAGCGTAAACGAACTGAGCGAAGTAGTGGTGCATGCACACAACCGGAACGAAGCAATGAATAAAATGGCTGTCGCAGGAGCACGTATGCTCAGCGTAGAGGAAGCAAGCCGCTATGCAGGCGGATTTGATGACCCGGCCCGACTGGTTGCCTCATTTGCCGGAGTAACGCCAAGCGTTTCCAATAATGGTATATCCATCCACGGTAATGCACCGCATTTATTGCAATGGCGCCTGGAAGATGTGGAAATTCCAAACCCAAACCATTTCGCAGATATCGCCACTTTAGGAGGTGGAATTCTTTCCTCACTCAGTGCACAGGTTTTAGGAAACTCCGACTTCTTCACGGGTGCTTTTCCGGCAGAATACGGTAATGCCGTTTCCGGCGTCTTCGACATGAAACTACGCAATGGAAACAACCAACGAAATGAGAATACATTCCAGGTAGGCATCATGGGAATCGATTTCGCTTCCGAAGGTCCGTTAAGCAAGAAGCATAAGGCCTCGTATATCTTCAATTACCGTTACTCTACTACGGGATTGCTGAACGTTGACTTAGGTGGAAAGATGGACTATCAGGACCTGAACTTCAAACTAAACTTCCCCACCCGCCATGCAGGTAGCTTTGCCGTATGGGGTACTGCATTGCTTGACAAATATAAAAGTTCACTTGAAAAGAATCCTGATAAATGGGATTACCTGGAAGATGCCGGACAGGGGCGCTCTACCCAGTACATGGCAGCCGGAGGTGTTACCCATCGCTACTTTTTTAATGAAAACACCTTATTAAAAACCACACTTGCCGGAACTTATTCCGACCAGAAGGCCATTCAAACCACTTATGACAGAGAATTTAATCCTTCACCTTACATCGACCAAAACAGCAGAAGCACGACCCTGATACTGACTTCGTCACTGAACCGGAAAGTAAGCAACCGTTTTACCAACAAAACCGGATTCACCTTCACAGAAATGTTCTACAATATGAATTTCAAGCTTGCTCCATTCATCGATCAACCATTGGAAACAATCTCAAAAGGAGATGGAAACACCAGCCTGATTTCAGCCTACAACAGCTCTACGTGGGGAATAAACGACAAACTAAGCCTGAACTTCGGATTACACGGCCAACTACTTACACTAAATAACCGCTGGACCCTTGAACCACGTGCCAGCCTGAAATGGCAAACCAATACCCGAACTTCCTTTGTTTTAGCTTATGGTATGTACAGCCGTATGGAAAAGATGGATGTTTACTTCGTAAAGACGCAAAGCACCGGTGACCAGTCAGTAAACAAAAACCTAGATTTCACCAAAGCACACCATCTGATGCTTTCATTCGCCTATAAGGTTTCAGAAAATACAAGCTTGAAAGTGGAACCTTACATTCAGTTTCTATACGATGTACCCGTCATGCGCGACAGCTCCTTTTCGGTACTTAACCGAGATGAATTCTTCGTGGAAAACGCTTTAATGAACAAAGGACGAGGACGCAACTTCGGTGTAGACTTCACTTGGGAACGGGCACTCAACAAAGGACTTTATTATATGATAACCGCCTCTCTGTTCGACTCCCGTTATTGCGGTGGCGATGGTATCTGGCACAACACACGTTTCAACCGGAAATATGTATTGAACGGACTGATCGGTAAAGAATGGATGCTGGGACGCAACAAACAAAACATTCTCAGTGTCAACCTAAAGCTTACCTTGCAAGGTGGGGAACGCTATGCTCCGATAGATGTGGAAGCAACAATGGCTCACCCCGACAAAGAAGTGCAGTATGATGAAACGCGGGCATATTCCATTCAACGCTCTCCGATGCTGATTGGTAATTATACGGTAAGCTACCGCATCAATAAACGACGTGTATCTCATGAATTCTCCGTGAAAGGTCTCAACTTTACAGGTAGCAAAGAGTTCATTCAGCACCTCTATAATATAAAGACAGGAAAGATAGAGGCAAGTGAACAGAAAACAGGTCTGACCAATATCAGCTACAAAATAGAGTTTTAATTCAAGATAATCCAGTGTTTTATATGAATTTATTCTATCTTCGTCACCTCAAATGAAAGATACTCCCATGAAAGTAATACCTATTATAGGCAATGATAATTCTTTTCTATATCGCTTCCTCGTCAGTTCACACTTCCGGGTAGCCAGACATACCACTGTCGTCGTGGCACTATTTGTCATAGCCTGTAATCTGGTATTATTCAGCTGTCAGGGTTATATAGAAATGTTGGGAAAGTGGACCTATCTTCTCATCTTCAACATGTTTCTGCTCTACGGTGGCATTTTTTATTTCAATTTGCTCTATCTGGTACCCCGTTACTTGCTAAAACAAAGATATCTGACGTATATTCTTTCCCTGTCAGGTGCTTTAGTTATAGTTTTTATCTTTCAAGCTACACAGGAATATATTGTATCCGATATCTTCTCTGTACCTAATATTTACGTGGGATATTCTAAGGTGGCATTTGTTATGGATTATCTTTCCTCTTTCCCATTGACGCTTCTCAGCATCATGGGCGGCGGTATGACCGTCCTGTTGCGGCTCTGGATACTGGAAAACCAACGGGTGATGCAACTGGAAAAAATCAGGTTACAGTCCGAAATAGAACACCTGAAAGAACAAATTAGTCCCTCCATGTTATTCCGGGTACTCCACTATTCAGGAGAACAGGCATTGGTGAATCCGGGAAAAGCGTCGGAAATGTTAATGAAACTGAGCCAGATACTCCGTTATCAGTTGTATGATTGTAACCGGGAAAAAGTGCTGCTAAATACGGAAATTAAATTCCTTTCCAATTATCTGGAACTGGAACAACTTGTTTCGGATAAATTTGATTTCCACATGAGTGCCTCGGGAGAAACAGGGCGTACATTTGTATTCCCATTGCTCTTTATACCTTTTATCCAGTACACAGTAAAGCAAATAGAAATACAGGAAGAACAATCCGCATCCATTGAAATTCATTTGCAAGCGGAAGATGAGACCATTCTGTTCAACTGTCAGGTATCCATACCTTGTCTGGAACCAGAGCAGGAATTGAATAAGATCCGGCAACGCCTCGACTTACAATATGGAGAGAATTACTGGTTGGAATTAACCGGCCAGAACATTCAGCTTGAATTGAAAGGAGAAGGAAAATGATTAATAACCGCTTTACCAATTTTCTGCTTGCTCCACGTTACCGGACGGCAAGACATTTGTTTCTACAATTCGTGGTATTTATGATTACAGTAAACATACTTTGGAATGTCCCCATGCGTCCCCTCAGTTTCCCCCAAAGGTTATTGGGATGGGCCATCTATTTTATTTCCATTGATGCAGTTTTCTATATCAATCTTTACTGGCTATTCCCTCGCTTCCTGCTGAAAAACCGCCTGTTGATATATGCGCTCGGTGTGTTCGGAGTAAGTCTGATAGTCATTATAGCTGTAACTATATTCCAAATTTTCACCATCGACATTTCAGTCCCCACATCCGATAACAGCCTATTGCCTATCGTGGTAAATGCCATATCGGGAGTATTAGCCATGGGATTTACCGTAGCCGGAATGTCCGCCATACTTCTGCTTCGTCACTGGATGCTCTATAATCAGCGGGTAAATGAAATTCAATCTGCCACCTTGCATTCAGAATTGAGATTTCTCAAAAATCAGATAAATCCGCACTTTCTGTTCAATATGCTGAATAATGCCAATGTACTCATTCGGAAAAACCCTGCAGAGGCATCCAAAGTATTATTCAAACTGGAAGATTTATTGCGTTACCAGATGAATGATAACTTCCGCGAACATGTACCTCTCCGTTCCGATATCCGTTTCCTGAACGATTGTCTGAATCTGGAAAAGGTACGGCGCGATCACTTTGATTACAATATCACGGAGGAAGGTAATATCGATGCCATACAATTACCGGCTTTGCTATTTATTCCCTTTGTAGAGAATGCGGTGAAACATAATTTCGACAGCGAACATCCGTCATACGTTCACCTTTTCTTTAAGGTCAAGGATAGTCTATTGGAATTCCGGTGTGAAAACTCCAAGCCTGCCGTAGCAACAGGTAAAAGCCATGTGGGTGGAATCGGGTTAACCAATATCCGACGCCGGCTTGAGCTCCTATACCTCGGTCGCTATTTGCTGGAAGTAGCCGAGACAGAAAACAAGTATGTAGTAATTTTAAAACTGGACTTATGAATTGTATTATAATAGATGATGAACCCCTGGCACGCGAGGCCATGGAAATGCTGGTGAAAGACAATAAAGAGCTTTGCTTACTGGGTATGTTCAATAATGCAGTATCCGCCACACGGTTTATGGAAGAACATTCTGTCGACCTTATCTTTCTGGATATTCAGATGCCAGGCATCACCGGCATAGAATTCGCGCATACCGTCTCCAAACGGACACTTATCATCTTTACTACCGCCTATACGGAATATGCACTGGATAGCTATGAAGTCGATGCTATCGATTATCTGGTGAAGCCCATAGAACCGGAACGCTTCCAAAAGGCAGTACAGAAAGCCCTCTCCTACCATTCATTATTGATGAAAGAAGAGAAAGAGGCTATTGAAACCAATGTTTCTTCCGAGTATTTCTTCGTGAAGTCCGAACGGAAATACTTCAAAGTAAACTACACTGATATTCTCTTCATCGAAGGATTGAAAGACTATGTAATTCTTCAACTCCCGGAGCAGCGCATCATTACCCGCATGAATATGAAAGGCATCTCCGAGCTCCTGCCCCAGGATCTGTTCCTACGGGTAAACAAGTCCTATATCGTCAATACCCGTCACATCGATTCATTTGATAACAATGACATTTATATAGGCAATTATGAGATTGCCATAGGTAACAGCTACCGCGATACATTCTTTGAAGAATTTCTAATGAAAGGAAAAAGAAAAGAGTGATAAAGTGGCGAGGTGATAGAGTGATAAATTATCATTTATCAAAATAATCATGTACTTTTGTATTCCGGAATAAGTAACTTAACAGGTTTACAGATATGATACAAATTCGCCCCAGCCAGCTTTCAGATTTAGACCGCCTAATGGAGATATTCGATCATGCCCGCAAATTTATGGCATCTGTAGGAAACGGAAACCAGTGGATCAATGGCTACCCACAACGTGAGCTGATTGCCAAAGAAATCACCGACGGACATTGCTATGCATGTGAAGATGAGCATGGGAAAATCGTCGGCACATTCTGTTTTGTTCCGAGTCCCGATCCCTTTTATGCCATTATCGAAGACGGAGCCTGGTTGAATGATGATTCCTATTATGTGATTCACCGCATCGCCTCCGACGGAAGTTACAAAGGTATCGGCGATATCTGTTTAAACTGGTGCGCCAAGCAACATCCTAATTTACGTGCGGACACACATAAAGACAATATTATCATGCAAAATCTGCTCACAAGAAATGGCTTTATCCGCTGTGGAATCGTGTATGTATCTAATGGTACAGCAAGAATCGCATATCAAAAGATAGTCTGAACAATAATTGCTTTCACATAAATCTGTTATACACAGAATAAATAATCAAAAAACAGAAAAATCATAGAATAATGGAAGATACGGAGAAACAAGAACCTACGCAGTGGTTCGTCTTTTTTAAAGACCAACTGCTGCTGAAAAAGGAAAAAACAGAAAAAGGAGAAATAAAATACAGAGTACCTTACGGTACAGAACTACCGTTGAATCCCGGTACAGGTAGTACGATTCACGAAGTATTTCTACCTACGGATGAAATGGTACGCACATTCGCCATCGAACAACTCGTTGTGGAAACGGAAGAATGGGTTATGGTCAATCTCCGGGGTTCCTATGAATATATCACCTTGGATGAATATAAAGCTGCCGGAAAAGCATATCAGATATTGTATTGGGACCAACACAGCCGTTTTTGTCCTGCATGTGGTATGCCTACGGAACACAAGACACCTATCATGAAGAAGTGCCCTTCGTGTGCCTATGAAATATATCCGCCTATTTCTACAGCTATCATCGTATTGATACGTCGCGGAGAAGAAATCTTACTGGTACATGCCCATAACTTCCGCGGAACATTCTATGGCTTGGTAGCCGGTTTTCTTGAGGTAGGGGAAACTCTGGAACAATGTGTACAACGTGAAGTAATGGAAGAAACCGGATTGCGAGTGAAGAATATCACTTATTTCGGCAACCAGCCCTGGCCCTATCCCAGCGGGCTAATGGTAGGTTTTATTGCCGATTATGAAAGTGGAGAAATCAAGTTGCAAAAAGACGAACTCAGTGCCGGAGCATTCTATTCGAAAGAAAATATGCCGGAAATTCCACGAAAACTGAGCATAGCACGAAAGATGATAGACTGGTGGCTAAGCAATAATTAAAAGACGAAAAACATTCAAATAAAAACAGATTGCGGAGGACATGCATTCAACAAACGAACAACTACGAATGAAACGACTCTCATTCACATCAACCAATTAGCATGCAACCGCAATCTGTATATCTTCTCATCTCCCGGTCATCCGACCTTCATCAAATCATTCTAAATATATCCATCAGAAACAAAAGAGGATAATGGCAATTTATATCAACTGGTGCTTTCACTATTGAAAACGTTCTTACGCCACTAATTGCCAAAATCCCCTTTTACCATCCTGATGGCTATTAACTAAGGTTTAGGTTAGGTTCATACGTTGCATATAAAACGGCATTTAACAGAGAATGATTTCAGAGTTGACTTAAAGAAAGCAAAAGAACCTTAAAGCGGAAAGAATGTCCACGCTAACGGATAAAAAACAGAAAAGGTGCAACCCTTCGCAGGATTACACCTTCCCTTCTGCCTATCAGCAGTTTATCTTTCTCAAATACCGAGTGACTTGCGTACTGCTACCACCTTCTCTTCTGCTTCCGCATCAGCACTGGCATAGCATTTCGGGCAACCCATTTCACCCTTCACCTCAATATAGAACTTAATTTTCGGTTCAGTACCCGACGGACGAACAGAAATCTTTGTACCGTCTTCTGTGAAGTATTGCAGCACATTTGAAGCTTCCGGCATATCCAGTTCACTAACCTTTCCCTGGGCATCAGTAATCTTCAACGTCTTATAATCCTTAATCAGTTTAACAGGTGAACCTCCGATTTCCTTCGGCGGATTGGCACGGAAATTATCCATCATGGCTTTGATTTCATCTGCACCGCTCTTACCGGGTTTCACTACGTTTACAGTCGTTTCTTTAGAGAAACCATATTCTACGTAGATATCCATCAGCACGTCATACAATGTCTTGCCCTGGTCCTTAGCCCATGCACAGATCTCAGCCAGCAGTGAGCAAGCAGAAACGGCATCTTTATCACGAACAAAGTCTTCTGCCAGGAAGCCATAACTCTCTTCACCACCACCGATGTATTGCTGCTTACCTTCGCTCAAACGGATTTCACGGGCGATCCACTTAAAACCAGTGTAGCAATCACGCATTTCAATCTTATTCTTATCAGCTACAGCCTTTATCAGTTCAGTAGTTACAATAGTCTTCACAATGAAGTCATTCGGCTGCATCTTACCCATTGCAATACGGTTCTTGATGATATAATACAGGAAGATCAGACAAGTCTGGTTACCATTGATAAGTACCCACTCACCCTTATCATCTTTACAAGCCATCCCTACACGGTCAGCATCGGGGTCGCTGGCCATTACGATATCAGCATCGATTTTCTTCGCCAAAGCGATAGCCATAGAAAGTGCCTCAGCATTTTCCGGATTTGGAGATACCACTGTCGGGAAATTACCATCCTTCACCATCTGCTCGGGTACACAATTTACATTTTCAAATCCCCATTCTTTCAGAGAGGCAGGAATCAAAACACGACCTGCACCATGCAGCGGAGTATAAACAATGCTGAGATCTTTCTGACGCTTGATCACTTCCGGATCGATAGAAATGGAATGAACCATATCCAGATAGATCTTATCCACATCAGCACCGATAGTCTGAATCAGGTCTTTGTTACCTTTAAACTTAATGTCGGCAACAGTCACCTTATTTACTTCATCGATGATAGCGGTATCGTGCGGAGCAAGTACCTGTGCACCATCATCCCAATAAGCCTTATAACCGTTGTACTCTCTCGGATTGTGGCTTGCAGTGATATTAATACCACTTTGGCAACCGAAGTGACGGATAGCAAAAGAAACTTCCGGTGTAGGACGCAAATCATCGAAGAGATATACTTTGATACCGTTTGCCGAGAAGATATCTGCAGAAATCTGAGCAAACTTGTCGCTGTTGTTGCGGCAGTCATAACCTACCACCACAGAAATCTGCTCTTTATCCTTGAAGCATTTGTTCAGATAGTTGGAAAGTCCCTGTGTAGCAGCACCTACCGTGTAAATATTCATACGATTGGTTCCTGCGCCCATAATACCGCGCAAACCACCCGTTCCGAATTCCAAATCCTTATAAAAGCAATCTATCAGTTCGGTTTTATCTTCGTTCTCCAACATGCGTTTCACTTCCGCCTGAGTTTCGGCATCATAAGCCGGGGTGAGCCATCTCTGGGCTTTCTCAGTTACCTGTTTGATAAGTTCCTGATTCTCCATATAATTATTGTTATTTTAGAGGTTAAAATATATCTGTTATTTGTAAGACACAAATGTAGGCGAATAAGTTCAAATATCCTACATTTTCATGAAAGATTTACACTGTATTGTACAGATTTCACAGGAGAAATGAAGTTCCTGTGAAATCTGCAACAGGGCATTATTCCGGCATTCTATAGCGGTCACCGGTTTGTTTTACATACTCTTCCAGGAATTCTTTCGGGTATCCGGGACGTATCACACCTGCCGGCTGACCGATGGAATTACGTTCGAACTTACCATCTTTCATACGCTTCACTACACCATCATTGTATTTTACGATAAGGAATTCACCCAAACGTTTCCAGGTATCAAGTGTACTTTGGGCGGTCATATTCGTATAGTTAGTCAGGAATGCTTTTGCCTGGGCGGGATCTTTGGCATATAGTTTGGATGCCGCTGATTCAATACCTTCCTGCGCATCATTGAAAGTAGTTTCCATCTCCGACTGGCTTGCACGTACATCCTCAATCATCAGATCATAGCGAGGATAAACCATATTCGCCACCCAATTGAAAATCCAGAAAGAAGAATTCCAGGAGAAAGTGATATAGTCGGCACCATCTACGCGTGAGTAGCATACAGGCACTTTATCCGTGCAGCAATATACAGGTGTGAACACCGTCATATTGGCATCATCCGTACCGAACCAAAGTACACCACCGATAGCGTCGGGCATAGAAGAACGCATCTGAGATACAAAAACAAAACCGGATTGCTGGGTAGAAATAGGACGTTCATTAAAATATTCCTGGTCGTTCACCTTGAAAGAAAGTGGAGAAAGACGATAAGGTGTGTGGTAAGGGCCTGCGCCGAAATCCTTGCTGATATCCAGCGGAGTACCTTCATAATGGTCGCGCATGGCATT
>CDZH01066616.1_pt1 | contig 10924 bp, 10 predicted proteins | sample 557721 | NCBI WGS metagenome assembly CDZH01 (sample SAMEA3182062, study PRJEB8094) | gut metagenome | biome: human; feature: gut; material: Stool; isolation source: human stools | place: Canada | collected 2013-01-14
GCAAAAATAAGCATATCAAAGCATTCTTTCGGTGTACTATTCGGTGTACCTGATTACCTTCAATACCAGGTACACCTATTAAGTAAATAATTCATTGTTTATCAGTGTTTTGCATCTTGACTTGTTACTCTTGAAAATTTAGTTTTGTGATTAAAAAACAAGTAAGATGGAAAGAACAACATTTTGTCTATTGTTCTACATTCGTAGGACGAAATTGAATCGGAACGGTGAGGCTCCGATAATGATGAGAATTACAGTGAATGGAGTCCGGGTTGATGCTTCAGTGAAGAAAACAATTCTTCCGGAATTCTGGAGTGCGGCAAAAGGAAAGGCCCTGGAAAAGAAGCGTGAGTACAAGGAACTGAATTTGTATCTTGACTCTATCCGTTTGAGGATAATGAAGATTCAACGTGAACTGGAAATAGAGGAGGTATCCGTTTCTGCCAACAGTGTTCTAGATCGTTTCCAAGGTAAGGATGCTCCCGTACAACGTACTCTGTTTGAGGTTTTCCGTGAGCATAATGATAAATGTGCCCAATTGTCCGGTACGGACATGGCGCCTGCAACCGTGCAGCGTTATAAGACATCCTTGAAGCATACCCGGGATTTTGTCTGGGAGACATATCATAAGAAAGATGTTCTTTTGGATGAAGTTTCCCGCCAGTTTATTGAGGATTACGAGTTTTGGCTTAAGACAGAGAAAAAGTGTTGTCATAACACAGCCACCAAATATTTGAAGAATTTTAAGAAGATTATCCGTATTGCTTTGGCTAAGGGATGGATGAAGAACGATCCGTTTTTAGAAATTAGATTCTCATTGGATAAGGTGGAACCGGACTTTTTGGAAGATTCAGAAATCCAGAAGCTGATATCGAAGGAAATTGATATTCCACGGTTAAGTCAGGTACGGGATATTTTTGTGTTCTGTTGCTTCACATTTGTTGCACTAACTAATGTATGCTTGATTATCAATAAATTGCAAATTAATAATAGAGGTATAGGTAATGGGTTAGAAACCACCTGTCTTCATCATTTTGCATGATTCCCAATCATTTCAAATAGCTCAATACGAAGATAATATTATTTTGAGAATTAACCAAATTCTGATAATCAAAATCATACAAATTCAGCGAATTACCGGCTATGGTTGCTGAAATTTATACTTCAATCCATATTCTTCCAGTTTGTTGTACAGTGTCGTACGTCCTATCCCGAGCAGTTCGGCGGCAACCTTGCGGTTACCGTTCGCCTGCTTCAACGCGCGTAAGACACGCTCCTTGTCTTCCGCATCGCTGCGCAGGGCGAAGCTGACAGGTGAGGTCGCCCTCGTCACGGCAAGTTCCAGATGCTCTTTCGTTACAAGCCCGGTCTGTGCCTGCAACACCGCACCCATGATTTTCTGACGAAGCTCGCGGACATTGCCCGGCCACGCATGGGTCAGCAATGTCTTGCGGGCTTCCCCGTCAAAGCCGATGACATCGCATTCCAGTTCCCGGTTCGCAATTTCACGGAAGAACTCAGCCAGCGGCATGACGTCCTCCTGACAGTCGCACAACGGCGGGACGGTTATCTCGAAGTCATGCAGACGGTACAACAAGTCCTGCCGGAAACGCTTTTCATGGACCGCCTTCTCCAGATCCTCGTTGGTGGCGGCGATGATGCGGACATTGAAACTACGGTCAGATTTGTCACCTACCGGGCGGTATCGCCGCTCCTGTATGGCGCGCAGAAGCATTTGCTGGGTTTCAGGTGCAAGGTTGGCCACCTCGTCCAAGAACAGCGTACCGCCTTCCGCTTCATGGAAATAACCTTTCTTGGCACTGTCCGCACCAGTGAACGCCCCTCTGACGTGTCCGAAGAAAGCAGACGGCGCAAGCTCTTTGGTGAGCGAACCGCAGTCCACAGCCACAAACGGTTTTCCTGCCCGCTTGCCCTTGTCGTGCAGCAGGTGGGCGATATGCTCCTTGCCCGTGCCGTTCTCCCCGAATATCAGCACGCTCATGTCGGTGGGGGCTACCAGCCTTATCCGCTTCATGATGGCTTGGAACGCCGAGCCGTCACGCGAGAACAGGGGCATACGGCTTCGCCCGATATTCCGTTCTTTCAGTATGGTACGGAGCAGAGGCACGAGTTTGTCCTCCACGAGTTGTTTGGGTATGTAGTCCAGCGAACCGAGTTTCATGCTTTCAACCGCCGTATGCACTTCGGCATAGTCGGTCATGATGATGAACGGCTGCGTCATACCCTCCTTGCGCATCCAACGCAACAAGTCGATGCCATCGCCTTCAGGCAAACGTAAGTCTGAAACTATGATGTCGTTTTCTGTCGCTTGTAGCAGAAGCTTCTTTGCTGTCGAGAGGTGGAATGCTTGCACGGTGCGGAATCCCTCACGTGCCAGCAGGTTGCAGACAAACTCGCAATATACGATGTTATCCTCCACCACGATAATTTTTGTTTTATCCATTTTCGTATTTTCTCCTTTCTTCTTTTGCCAGCTGGATTATCTCCGAACCCTTATCCAGCACAGCTTTTACAGCATTGCCAATTGTTTTATCGTCAGGTGTGCCATCGCTATGAAGCAATTTGTATAGTTCCCTTAACGGTTGGTCGGCACGGAGTATCTCCCATGAACTTCGCAGGTGGTGTGTCAGGGCGTCCAGTTCCTGAAGGTCTTTCTTTAGACCCGCTTCCCTGATTGCCTGCATTTCCTTTTCGGTTTCCGTTATCAGTTTATCCAGCATGACGGATTCATTGCCGTATGACAGCAGAGAAGTGAAATCCGGCTTTTCATTCCGGTTGCCTTTCATGGCGCATTTGTCTGAAACCTCCATCAGTTCCGATATGGAGAACGGTTTGAGCAGGCAACCGGAGAAACCACGTTCCATAAGTTCCTCCTTGCTGCAACTGCCCGAAGCGGTTGTCACGACTACCGGGATATCCCTTGAATTGCCAACGTTGGAGGTGCGCAGCAGTTCCAACAGCTCGAAGCCGTTGATTTCCGGCATGTTCAAATCCGTCAGAAGCAGGCTGTATTCTTTCCGGCGTATCATTTCCATCAGTTCCGCAGCATCGGTACAGGTGTCGCAGTGTACGCCTTCCTGTGCATACATTTCTTTAAGCATCAGGAGAAGTACCTCGTCATTGTCGATGGCAATCACATCATGGAATGCACGGTCATGATGAATCCTTGTCTGATTTATCCTTTCCGGCAGTTCCCCGGCTGTCTGCATGGGTATTTTTACCGTGAAACGGCTGCCTTTGCCTTTCTCGCTCTCCAACCGTATCGTGCCGCCGAGCATTGTCACGATACGCTGAACGATGGACAGTCCCAGTCCGAAGCCGTCTTTTACGGCGGCGTTTGACAGACGCTCAAACGCACCGAATACCCGTTGTTGTTCCTCTTCGGTCATACCTGTACCCGTATCTTTGACGATAAGTTTCAGGACGTCGTTATCATAGTCCGTTGTCAGAGAAACGCCACCGTTCTCCGTGAACTTGATGGCGTTTGACAGCAGGTTGTTGCCGATTTGCAGGATACGTTCCTTATCGGTCAAGACAATAGTATCCGTCTGATTGATTATGGTAAGAGCCAACCCCTTGTTCATGGCGATTGGCTTAAACTCCGTTTCAAGAATGTGCGTGATTGCCGAAATCCGGCAAGGAGAGAAATTCGGCTGTTCCTTGCCGTTATCCAGACGGAAGAAACTCAGCAGAGTGTTGAGCATTTCGCGCATCCGGTCGGAAGATTGCCGGATATTACGGACATATTGCTCTTTTTTATCCGCATCATTCCCTTTTTCCATCAACGCGGTATAACCGATTATTGCGGTTAAAGGTGTGCGCAGTTCATGCGTGATAGTATGCACGGCTTTCTTGCGAGAGGCTATCAGAGCCTCGTTTTGCTCTACCGACTGTTGCAACTGTCCTATTAAATCAGTCGTTTTCTGTTTGTACCGTTTGATTCGGTTGGCATTACGGTGTATGATGATATATGAGATTACCAGCAGAAGGAGGACGAATCCAGTCAGGCTACCTATCTGCATAAACGATTGTTCCCTCATGGCGGTTATCTCGGCTTCCCGTTTTTGCAGATCGGCTTGCACCTTTTTATCCATCTGGCGTATAAATCCGTGCAGTTGCCGGTTAAGTTCCGCGTTTCGTGCCGCAAGGCTGTCGGTATATTCCGACAGACGGCGGCTTTGCGCCCGTTGCTCGGCTATCATGTCCCGGTCGAGGGAACGGAGTATTGTTGTGGTCACGGTTGGCTTTGGCTTTTCTTTCTTGCCGAATATGCCGAGAAATCCTTTCCGCTTCGGTTTTTGCGGTTGTTCCTGCACACTTTTCTGTACGATTATGGGTACTTGACGAGTGATCTTATCATTGATGGCTTGTTGCTGCTCAAGTACCTGCACGATTTGGCGCATCTGTCGTTCCTTATCTTCAAGAAGATGGCGTACACTGTCTATGCGCTCTGTCGGATAAATCGTTTTGAAACGGCATAGCATACTGTCCATTGCCATGCGTTGATAATGGTAATGTTCCAAATCTGCATCTTCCCACTCCAATACAGTCTCGCCCGATAAAGATAGCTCAATAAGAAAAACAAATATTTCGTGCGATTCTTGGCGAAAAGTATCTATATGACGATTTTGAACTTCCAATTTCTCTAAATCGCACCACTCTTTATACCAAATATACATTATGCCGATAACCAATAATGCCATCAGCAAATAGCCGAGTGAAATTAGATTCTTGATTGATTTCATACTGCCTATAATTTATCCCAACGTCCATCTTTCAGATAAGGCAAAAACTCCTGTATCTTATCTACCGACCAGTCCCACCATTTCAAATCCTGCATCTGTTCTATTATATCAGGACTGAACCGCTTTCGTATCTCCTTTGCGGGGATACCACCTACAATGGTATAGGGCGGAACATCTTTCGTCACAACCGCCCTTGTACCAATAATAGCCCCGTCACCGATATGGACACCAGCCATAATAACGGCTTCATAGCCTATCCATACGTCATTGCCTATTACGATGTCGCCTTTGTTGTCCCAAGCGGAAGACACATTTGCCTTATCCAATTCCCAATCTTCATAAAATAGCGGGAACGTGTAAGTGGATAAAGATTTTAGGGTATGGTTGGCGCAGTTGAACAGAAATTTTGCTCCGCAAGCAATAGAACAGAACTTTCCGATTATCAGCCGTTCGTGGTTAATCGGATAGTGATACAACACATTGTTTTGCTCAAACAGACACGGGTCTGAAACAAAATCATTGTAAATGGTATAGTCGCCTATTTCGATAGACGGGTCTTTTACGACAGCATTCAAATAAACGGTTTGCGTGTCACCTTTACGGGGATATATCTTGTTCATCATAACTTTCAGTTCTTAGTATTGTTTATATTTAAGATAAATGACGGATTGTGTACCAAGCAGCATTACATATAAGTATTCCACTGCCCAATATGCCGCTAACGGAACATCACAAAAATCTAATCCCCATAAGCAGAACAGATAAGCAATAGTTGTTGTCACCTGAAAAATGAATACCGTCCGTGTCGCTCCCGTTCCGGTTGTAGCATTCAGATAGACGTAACTGGGTAGTGCAAAGAAGTAATTCAATAGCATGACAAGAAAAGGCGGCCATGCAAGCTGTACGATAGCGGTATTTTCCGTATAAGCCCCTATAATGTGCTGGTGAAAGAACAACGCAAAAGCAATCAGTGGAATGCCTGTCGCATATCCTAAACGGATAATCTTATGGCAAAGCGGAAATACTTTTTTCTTTTCACCTGCTCCAATCAGGTTACTCACCAAAGAACCGGTGACACCTGCCAATGCATTGACGATAACGGAAAATAGTGCGGAAACACTTCTTACAATGTTTGATACTGCCAATTCCGTTTCTCCCAAACGTTCGATAGCCACGAAGAACAGAAACCAAATGGCTACACTTGTAAAGAACTGGAGCATACTCCATACCGAGATAGAAAATACCTCTTTCAATATAGTTATATCAATATGCCAATATAAGCCATACACTTTTTTATCAATGTGCCGAAACATATATGCAGCCAATATAGCCAGCGAACACATTTCGGCAAATGAAGATGCGATAGCCGCCCCCGATATACCCATGTCGAAGCCGAATATCAGGAGCCAGTTCAGCGGAATGTTCACCAGTACGGCAGTGAAAGCTGCCATGTTCAGAGCTTTTGTCTGTGTAATGCCTACCAAAAACGAGCGTAAGGCAAGAAACGGGAAAGAGAACAACAATCCCCAAATACGCCAATCCAAATAGCGGATAACCGCATTATAAACATCATCCGAAGTTATCAGATGTTTCAACAGAACGGGAGAAAATATCTTGGATAGCAGACAGAGGAGTACCGCCAGTATTAGCAAGAAAAACAATCCCTGAAAGAACGTTTTTCCCGTTTCGGCATACCACTGTTCTCCGTTTCGGCGGGCAATTATCACTTGCAACCCCAAGCTGAATCCGAAGCCGAGCATATAAATTGCCAAGAACCATATTCCGGCAAGGGCAGATGCGCCCAGTTCCACATCACCCACATGCCCTAAAAACAAAGCATCGGTAATATTTATCAGCTGTTCGATAAGGATGCTCATCATTACAGGAAAAGCGATGAGCCAGATTTTCTTATAGGTATAATTCATTTGTTCAAACCAATATGATACAATACATCCTGCCGCTTTAAGCAGCACGACAATCTTATAGATTTATAATAAGGGATAATGACAAAACAATGACAGGCAAACTTAAAACATAAGCCTGTCTATTGCTGAATAGCAATAATTGGAAGTGCTATTCGCCCGGCGTAGCTATATGCACAACTGCCATTTCATATTGTTGAACAACTATTTATTTTTCTGTTAGTTCTGCAAAGATAGCGTTTTTCCCTGAACTTATATTCTCAATTTATCAATTTCTTTCTGAACCCCGTCCAAAAAGCGGGAAGCGTGCGCCCCGTCCATTTGCGTGTGGTGGAACTGGAAAGAAATGGTGAGCGTCGTTTTCAGCAGGCGGCGTTTGTATTTGCCCCAAATAAGAAACGGATTATTAAAAATGCCGCTATACATCCCGACAGCACCGTCTATTTCATATTGTGCCAATGCGGAAGTTCCGATAACCATGCTTTCCGTCAAATCGTGATTGACGCAACTTTCAGCCACTTGTTTGGTAAGTCGCAGATAGTGTTGATTGAACAGAGACAAATCATCGCAGAAAGGAACATCACACGAACTTACCTCGCCCTTTCTGTTAGCGACAATGGTGTTTACTGCAATGGTATCGTACTGCATCAGTTTACCGCCAACGGGCAGCATATAAAATTCTTTCACGTCCCTTGCGGCTTTGCCGATGCACCAGCACATCAACATATTAAACTTCATGCCCGATTTCCGGCTGATTTTCACAAGGCGTGACACGTTGAGTGTCTTAAAGAACGTCACCATTGGTATAGGTGCGTTCATCCACATTTCAAAGGCGTATGCCCGGCTGGTTTCTTGGGGATTTACTTCTTTCATACTTAATGCTATTTTCATTTAATGAATCAGGTAGCAAAAGTAGGAGAAGCGTTTGACCCCGGATAGAACAAACGGGACATTTATACGGGATTGGTGAACAAATCGGAATATGGATTTGATACTTTCAGCAAAGACATGGGCGTATATCCGCAGAACTTCTTGAACTCCCGGATAAAGTGCGACTGGTCGGCATAACCGCTGGCGTATGCTATTTGTGCCTGATTGATTTCTTTGCCCGCTTGATGCTGCATCTGCGCCAAAGCCTTTTGGAAGCGGACGATACGAGTATATTCTTTGGGATTGATGCCTACAAATGAATGAAACAACCGCTCAAACTGTTTTTTACTTAGGCAGGCAATAGAAGATAATTCGTTTACAGAGATTTGCGGAGTGATATATATTTGCTGTATGGCGGCATCTATTCTTTTAATTCTGTATGTGGTATTAGCTAAATTATCGGCAATTTGTAACAACAGCCATTTTTCTATATAGCTTATGCAAATAGAATTATTCTCACAGTCGAATATTCGTGTAGCCAGTTCATTCAAACTTTTGTTTTCAAGGCTGTAACCGGACACTTCTTGATTATAAAAGAGTGAAGTCGGTATGTTCAGAAACATACTCATAGCGTGAGGGTGGAATACAACCACTATCATTTCTATATTTCCGTCTGCATATAGGTGTGACGAGAAATTAACTTGTCCACTGATGGTAAGTTCGTCTTGTGCAGCATTCAATTCGGGAATATATAGTGGTGCTTGCTTATGGAAGATGATTTGAGGGCAACCGATAGGAAAAGTCAGGGTATTCAAAAATTGGTTACTTTTGAATACCCAATAATATCTCACGTAAGGTTGCAGCAACTTACATGGCTTGTAAAATTTGAACTTCTCTTGAATCATTTTACAAAAGTAGCAATTTCGTGTTGATTACTAAGTAAAAAGAGGTAAATGAAACATAGAAACGACTGCGCATAATGACAAAGTCGTTTCTATGATAAGAATTATATTTTCAATCCTTTCGGTCGATTCCTATCTTTCGCATATAGTTCCGGACGTCCGATGATGATATGCCGGACCCTATGAAATTCTCGGCGTTTCGCGTTATTTCACAGGGTTGTGTATCTACCGTATTTTTTAGGTGTACAATGGAATTTATTCTTTTTGTTGTTCCCATTTAGCATACATCTCCCTTGAAAGCTCCACAATCTCCCGGCTCAACTTTACGAGGTCGATGGTATGTTTCTCCAACTTGTAGAGCAACGCCATCGCCTTCTTCTCCGAAAAACGGATGCGCAACTCTTTAACGACCTGATTGTAGTTCGTACCGATGGCACGGAACTGGGCGTGGAAGTCCGACAGTTTGGCGTAGTAGTCCACCAGCGTCTTGTCCACCTTCAGCACCTTGAACTTCTGTCCGAAGAAATGCGCCTTGAGAAAGACGGCTTTCGCATACACGTTCGATTCCTCGTACATCGTCAGGAATCTGTTCCATTCCACATCGTCGAAGCGCACCATCACGCAGTGCGTCTTTGGGTTCAATTTGGGATTTCTCCCGTACTTGCTCTTCTTTTTCATTCTTCTTATTCTTTTAATTTTACGGCTTGTCCATTGTTTAATCTTTGATTAAGGAACCCCGAAATTATCCGACTGTGGAGGATAATTCTGCCCACGGCAGTACCGGGATTTTCAGTTACTCGGAAGCATTCGGGTAACTGAAAATATACCTTGCTGTGTCTTTGAGGACACAATAATCCTCCGCTTGTCGGATTGGTTTGTGAGTATAATAACTCATTTGGAATATCGGTCAAGCCGATGGAGTATATCCACCGACTTGATTGGTTCTACCGTAATTCGCTCAGAGTTTGCGCCACTGCTCGATGTCCTCCCGGTAGGTTTCAAGGTGCAGGCGGGCGAGGTTCTCGATAAGTCCCGAAGCATTCATGCCACGCCCGCCGAGACGGCGGACAATCCCGTCCAGCCGGTCACGCACCTCACCGCTGACGAACACGGGCTTGCGGTCGGTTATCTTGGGTACTTGCAGGTAAGCGGTACGGTACTCGTCCAGCGACAGCCTGCGTTGTTTGCTGCTGACACGCTTCTGTGGGACTGCCACTTCTTCGGGCGTTCCGCCTGACGGTTCATCCGCTGTAACAGTTTCCGCTTTTTTCGTGACGGTCTTGCCGGGTTGTGCCAGCTGTTCCGGATCCAGACCGATGTTCCTGTAGAAGTCGTCCATAGACTTCTCACTGCGGGATTCCCTGCGTCCCATTCTTTCCACGATTTCACGAGCCTGCTGCTCACTGATACTTGGTTCTCTTTTCATTGTCATAAAACAGGTTGATTAAGTTATTACTGTGGTCTTGGTCTGTGCCTTGACCGATTGTTGCAAGCAAAGTAAGACGTTTTAGTACAGTCAGTCAACAACTTGGATTCGGTTAGGCAATATTGTGAGACTTTGCTTTATGGTGATAGAGATATTGGTGAGGACTTCACAGATTTGCCGGACGTGAATAATCGGAAGAACAAAGGTGCGATTACAGTCAGGTTTGAATTAAGCCCTTGTTTTTCTCTCTTGCCACATTCCTGATTTCCGGAATTAAGAATATAGCCCCAATCTGTGCCAACCTCTACCAACCTGTGCCACATGCTTCCACTTCCTGGAAATCCATTGCCGGATAACAGATTATGTATTCCTTTGCAGCAAAAGAAACAGTAACAATAAAAAGTATGTATATGGAAATCGTATCAATTGAAAGAAAGACCTTTGAGGCGATGGTCGCCAAGTTCGACCGTTTCGTCAGTCGCATGGATGCCATCTGCCGGCGGCACGGAGAGAAGACAATGGGCGAGTGGATGGACAATCAGGACGTTTGCCGGATGCTCAACATCAGCCCACGCACATTGCAGACGCTTCGGGACAACGGGACGCTGGCTTACTCGCAGATAAACCACAAGACGTATTACCGTCCCGATGACATGCAGCGCATTGTTTCCGTTGTGGAGGACAGGCGGAAAGAGGCGAAGTTCAAAGGAAGAACTATATAAACTTGATGAAATGAACGAAGTAAACTAACAATACCCACTAAATCCAAAGTAACATGAATGAACTGATTAACAAGGACAGCGAGTGGATAATCCACTTCATGGGCAGTCTCGACCGTCTTTTGGACAGCTTCGAGCATCTGACCGTCAATTACCGCCCGACATTGAACGGTGAGCGTTTCTTCACCGACAAGGAAGTGTCGGCACGGCTGAAAGTAAGCCGCCGGACCTTGCAGGATTACCGCAACGAGGGGCGTATCGCCTATATCCAGTTGGGTGGCAAAATCCTCTACCGTGAATCCGACATCGAAAGGATGCT
>CDZH01027530.1_pt1 | contig 10909 bp, 18 predicted proteins | sample 557721 | NCBI WGS metagenome assembly CDZH01 (sample SAMEA3182062, study PRJEB8094) | gut metagenome | biome: human; feature: gut; material: Stool; isolation source: human stools | place: Canada | collected 2013-01-14
ATGGTTAAGATCAGACTGAGAAGAATGGGCGCGAAGAAGGCTCCTTACTACCGGATTGTTGTCGCTGACTCCCGTTCTCCCCGTGATGGCCGCTGCATTGAGGAGATTGGAACTTACAATCCTCTGACCCAGCCCGCTACCATCACCGTCGATGCCGAGAAGGCTCAGGCATGGATCAAGAACGGCGCTCAGCCCACTGACACCGTCCGCGGCCTGCTGAAGAACGCCGGCGTGCTGTAAGATCCGCAAAGGAGAATTCCGCAATGAAAGAACTTTTGCTGTATATGGCAAAGAATCTGGTGGATGATCCTGATGCCGTCACCGTAACCGAAACCTCTGACGAGGAAGGGAAGGTGCTGGAGCTTCGTGTTGCCGAGGGCGACATGGGCAAGGTGATCGGCCGCCAGGGACGGATCGCCAAGGAGATCCGCACCATTATTAAGACTGTAGCCCAGCGCACAGGCGAGAAGGTCACGGTCGAAATCGTGGATTAAACGAGGATGCGTGACATTTGTCACGCATTTTTCGTTATCCCGGCAATCTGACATGAAATCATCTGCTCTTATGAGCAGTAGGGGAGAACCTAAATGAAACTTCCATATATTGAAGCCGGTGAGATCGTCACCACCCACGGCGTCCGGGGAGAGGTGAAAGTCCTTTCCTGGCTGGACAGCCCGGAAATGCTCTGCGAATTTGACCGCTGTCGGATAAGCGGCAGGGAATACGTCATGGATTCCGTTCGGGTGCAGAAGACCTGCAATCTGGTCAAGCTCCGGGGCGTTGACACCATGGAGGACGCCCAGAAGCTTCGGGGGAAAACCATGGAGCTGTACCGGGAGGATATCTCCGACGAGCTGATCTTCGCTGCCGAGCTGGTGGACGTGGAGGTCTACGCAGACGGTGCGTGCATCGGCAAGATCAAAGAGGTGCTGGACTACCCCGGCAACAGCGTCTACGTCGTGCAGGGGGAACGGGAGTACCTGATCCCCGCGGTGAAGGAATTCATTCTTTCCACCGATCTGGAAAGAAATCAGATGCAGGTGAAACTGCTGAAGGGAATGGCAAGCGATGAGGATTGACATTCTGACGCTGTTTCCCGACACGCTGGGGGATGTGCTTTCCGAAAGCATTCTGGGGCGCGCGCAGGAGCGGGGATATATTTCCATCGAAGCCCACCAGATACGGGACTACACCGCAAACAAGCAGAATCAGGTGGACGACTATCCTTACGGCGGCGGGCGGGGCGCCATCATGCAGGCTGACCCCTTATACCGCTGCTGGGAGGCGGTGTGCGACGAGGCCGGTGGGGCGGTGCATACCGTCTATCTGTCCCCCTGCGGGCATACCTTCCGTCAGGCGGACGCCATTCGCCTGAGCAAGCTGGACAATCTGATTTTGGTCTGCGGCCATTACGAGGGCATTGACCAGAGGTTTATTGACGAGTGCGTGGACGAGGAAATTTCTCTGGGTGACTTCGTCCTCACCGGCGGGGAGATTGCCGCCATGGCGGTGACGGATGCGGTGTGCCGCATGGTTCCGGGGGTGCTTGCCGACCCGGAGTGCTTTGAGGACGAGAGCCACTTCAACGGCCTGTTGGAATACCCCCAGTACAGCCGTCCGGCGGTATGGCACGGGCGGGCGGTGCCGGAGATCCTGCTCTCCGGCAATCACGAAAAGGTGCGTCAATGGCGGCGGAAGCAGGCGCTTCGCCGCACCCGGGCGCGGCGGCCGGACATGTATGCACAGCTGGATTTATCGTCGAAGCAGGACAAGAAGCTGCTGAAGGAAATGGAGGCGGAAGACCGTGAACAAGCTGGAAACCCTGAAAACATGGGTGCAGGAGAGTAACCGCATCGTCTTTTTCGGCGGCGCGGGAGTGAGTACGGAGTGTGCAACTTAGTCCACCATACGGGTAAGATTAAATCCGGGGCTTAATCCCGGTTACCTCAGTCCCGTCTATATAGATCTCCTCTATGATGGATCTCCACAGGCGGCGCTGTTCTTCTTTATCCAGAGATTCGTAGGTTGAAAGAAAATCGCTTTCCAGAAACGACTTGATCCAATCCAAATTGGCCGGACGGTTTTCGGATTCCTGCTGCTTTGCCTTTTCGACCTCGGCCTTTATCCTTTTTGTTTCGGCGGCATATTCTTCATCGCCGATATTGCCGGCAATAAAAATCACATTTAAGCGGCGCAGCTGCTCATTCAGAGCCACGAGGCTCTGAATCTTCGGCTGACGCCGCTTTTGCGTTTCCTGAGCCTCGGCCTGCACGATATAGCTTTCCAGCTGGGATTTTATATTTTCCAGAAGGTATTTTTCAATCTTTCTTTCCGACAGCTGATGCCGGTAGGCACAGGTTTTGAGCTTTGAGTTATTACACCGATAGCCGTTGTATTCCTTGGACCGGTCATTGGGATAGGTCTTAAACGTGGCTTTCATGGTTGCCCCACATCCGGGGCAGCGAATGAGGCCGGTGAACAGATAAACCCGGTCGGGGCGCTGTGTTTTCTTGATGACTTCATGGCCTAGTATGATGCGCTCCCAGTCTGCCCGATTGATGTACGCCGGACAATAGTCTTCGACGCCATGGAATATTCCGGTATATAACTCGTTTCTGGCGGTTGTCATCCACGTGCGATAATTCCGTGTGATTCCATATTTCTCGCAGCAGTACATACCGGCTTTCCGGACGCTGCTATATTTTACCACGTAGTCCCAGAAGTCTTGCACGATCATTTCGGTTTCTGGATTCTTTACGCAGCGTTTTGCACCGTCTATAATTTGGGGCATATATCCATATGGCCACTGATCAGGCCCTCCGGTGAAGCACCATTCTTTTCGGCGGCGCTTCCCATCGAATACGAATTTAATGCGCTCACTGGTTCGGTCAGACTCATTTTCCGCGACGGAAAGCATAATGTTAACCTTCAGGCGGCCGTCCGCCGTAGCGGTATTGTAGTCCTCCATGGTGGCCTGCCAGGTAACATTGTTTGCTTCCAGAATCTCCTGGATTTTGTGATACTCCCGGACGTTGCGAAACCACCTATCCAGCTTAATGAACAGTATCCGGTCGATTTTCCCTGCCTGGACGTCTGCGAGAAGCTCCTGCATGACCTTCCGCTTCAGAGCAGGCTTTCGAGCGCTGTGGCCTTCATCCCGATAAACGCCGACTATTTTGTATCCGTGATCATGAGCGTATTGCGTGAGCACTTCCTCCTGCGTTTGCAGGCTGTAGCCTCTTAGGAACTGTTCTTCTGTAGATACGCGCGGATAGAGCGCCACACGGAGAATTTTTTCGGTGACAGATCTGGATTGAGCCATTTTGTCCTTGCCTTTCCGGGGCAAATCTGCTATCATGAAAGGCGCAGAATGCCCCTATTGTGGTGGGTTGCGAACTGCATTGCTCAGCGGTGTTGGTAGCACTGCCGGGCGCCTGAACCGCTTCGGTGTTGGTAGCACCGGGGCGGTTTTTTCAGCAATAGAACGTCGCGGAGCCGAAGAAGGAAACCCATTTTTCAATGACCTCGCCGCTTCTGGCTTCAATGATCATCATGATGTTCCGCAGGGTGCGGGCAGGAATCTGGGAATTGTTGTTGCACAGGTAGCAGCCACCTGCGGCTGTAATCCAGATCTTCGTTGCGTTGGCGGTGGGCGCTCCCTGAGAGACGTGGACGTGAACAGGCTCTAGCGGGTCATTTTCGTTTGACCAGAAGTAAACCCAGTAGGAGCCGATCTTAAAAACCTGAGGCATTGTCGAAGCCCCCTTCCTGTGCGAAACGGAGAATCAGGTGGGCGGTAGAGCGAATGACTTCCTCATACTTCGCCAGTTCCTCCGCCGTCAGGCCGGAAACATCCTGCCATCGGTAGCCGGGGAGAATGCAGGTGCCATAGTGGAAGCAGTCCTTCTCGTCCGGCTTTTCCACGTAGACCTTAACCGTGCCGTCCGGGCGCATTTCTGAGTGGACAATCTCTGCGGAGTCATCAAGGGTCATAAATGCGTACATCATAGGGATACCTCCTTTGGGGCAAAATGATTGCAATTGTTTATTGACAAATAGAAAAATATGTGTTATGACCATCCTGAATAGGGGGAATGGATATGGCCAAAAAAGTGGAACGATATTTTTACCCTGCTGTATTCACGTATGAGGAAGAGCAGGAAATTGCCGTTGTGTTCCCGGATCTGGACGTAGCGACCAGCGGCGAGAACGACGATGACGCGCTGCTTTCGGCACGGGAGTTGCTTGGGTGCGTAATGTTCGGTCTGGAGGAAGACGGCGAGAGCATCCCGGAGCCGACGCCGCTGAGCGCTGTGGCATTGGAACCCAACGAGCGGGTGGTGCTGGTGGATGTGTATATGCCCGCCGTCCGGATGGCGCAGAATAACAAGTCTATCAACAGAACCGTAACCCTGCCGGCATGGCTGAATGCTGCCGCGCTGGAACGGAATATCAATTTCTCCCAGGTGCTTCAGGACGCGCTGAAAACACAGATGGGAATTTAAGTGAATCAGTCTGCCGCTTCGGTACTTATGTGCTGGAGCGGTTTTTTTACGCCTGGAATGCCGTCTACTAATTTGTGCCCAAATTGGGCACATTATGAAACAGTAGTCAGAATTTCAATGATATTAGCTTCAAGTTCCTTTTGCTGGGATGCTGTCAGCTTGTCGGACGTGCGAACTAACACAGTCCCGATTACCGTGTGTGATCCAGACGCGAAGACCGTCCCGTCGAAAGCGCCTAGGTAGACACTCCGTTTTTCTGCATCTTCTGCGGTGTTGAATACCTCTATGCTGCCTCCGCAGTCTGTCCCCTGGGCAACCAAGTTGGCGCCTTGCGCGGACGAGTTACCTACCAGCTCGTAAGAAAATACAATGCGGGCATAGTAACTTCCAGCTTTCCCTAGTAGGTTGTTTGTGTCCGTTTCTTCGGTTGCTGCGGCAACTGCAATGACGCCGGGGACGCGAGCCACGCAGTCCATAACATAGCTCTCCTCCGGGGCATCGACAAGCCCGTATTTTGCAATGCTCTGTGCCAATTCACTTTCCGCGCTGGTGAGATATTCAGATACTTGAGAATAGTCCACCTCGTCCATGCCGGAAGCAACTTCCTGAATGGCGGCGACATCCGCCGGCATATCGGTAATCGCCACAAAGGCATCCTGCGCATTTGTAATTGCTTCTTCCAGCGCAGGGGCCAAGCTAGGATCCAGCGCTGGCTTTCCGGATGCAAGCAAATCCTCAGCATCGGAAATGGCTGTATTTAGCTCGTCATTCTTCGCTGAGAGGCTTTTGGCAGCGGCATCATAAGCGTCTATGGCGGAAATCATGGTTTCGCAATAAGCTATTCTATCCGAGGTATCCTGATATCCGTCTATGGTGCTATAGATTTTCAGTGCAGCAGCATAGTCTCCAGCTTCTTGAAGGGCAACTGCTTCTTTATAGTCGTCGCTTTTGCACCCCGCAAAGAAAACACAAATTACGAGGATTAGGCAAACGATACGGACGATTCTTTTCATTTGTTTCACTCTCCTATCTTATAGCACTGGTAAATGCCACAGCCTTACCGAGGATTCGGACGCTGTTCATTTCTTCGTTCCAGTAGACAAACGGCTTGTACATAGGGTTTTCTGGTTCCAGAACGATATGGTCGTTTTATAGTTTGACACGTTGTCTTCCTTTTTTATTCTCATGCCCAATTTGGGCACAATTTTGGCTTGTGTGCCCGCCATCTGAGTTGCACTGTCGTCCTGCCTGCAAATGGCTATTGGGCATCTCATGCTTCGCAATCCCAGATTGCGTCCCAGAAATCTGTCTCGTTGATAATCTGAACCTTTGCCCCCTCTTTTCTCAGTGCCATGGCCTCCTCGATTTTCCGGCCATAGCAGGAGTAAGCCCAGCAGGGATTTCCGGCATTTCCGACGACGAGATAGTCGGTCTTCCCACTAACGGAGGGGCGGAACTTGCCGCCAAGTCTTTCGACTTCGGCCTTGATCTCCGCTCTGGTTGAGCGGTAAGATTCGCCGGTAAAGCAGAAAAGTTTATCTTTGATCTCCACATCCGGGCAATAGGCGCAAATACCGCCGATAGAATACTTCTGGCGGAGAGACGCGAAATCGGATTCCACCAAGTTGTAGGAATCTTTGAATTCCACCAGATTGCTCATGAAGGCCATCAGGGATTCCTTTTCACTGGATGTGATAACGCCGTCTTCCAGAATGGTGTGAATAAGCGTCGTCAGCTCGTCAAAGGGGTAAGTACCTTGCAAATAATCGTTGGCGTCCAGCCAGAGTCGGAGCGAGTAGATTTCTTTGTCGTTGAGCTTCCCGTCAGCCATCATTCCATGAATCATGCCGTTCAGAAATTGGATGGAGGACGTTATTTCGTTGTAATAGCTGGAACTGTCCGTAAAGTTGTTGCACAGCCAAAGGATGTCTTTCTGCTCGTCCTCGCCGATGACGCCGTCCTGAATGCTCTGCTGAATTGTGGGCAGCAGCTCCGAGAACGGATGCCGATCGCGCAGGTGCTCATGTATGGAACACCAGTGGACAAGCTCCTGAATCTCGGCACCTGAAACGCCTTGGTCGCAGGATATGCCCGCAACAATTCCACGGAGGGTGTTAATTGCTTTATGTAGTTCTGCCGGTTTCGTGAACTGCCTGTACTCGGCCAGGGGATCGGGAACGGCCATAATAATTTCCTCCTAATCATTCGCGCCAAACGTGGACGCAGTTTTGCTATTCATATGCCGGCATGGTTTCTGCCGTGTATTTGTGAGGTTCTCCCTATTTACGCTTCTTTGGCAGGAGTATTAGTCGTCTCCCCAGCTATAGAATTAAATTCATGATCTAGTGTATTGCGTACAGCGGCTCTTCCTCTTTCGTCAAGGCAACGATACTTATGAATCAGGGCATTTTCCTCTGATGTAAGACAACAATCGCTTTCCAGCGTTTTGCCTTCGGTATTCCAGCCCATAAGCGTTGCGGGAGTAGTCTGTAACGCTTCTGCAATAGCAATTATTTTGGACTGTGTAATATCGTTTACATTGTTTTCGATTTTTGCAATGGTTGAGCGATCTTTGTAGCCTAGCTTTTTAGCAAGTTCTTCCTGCGATATACCAAGTCTTTCACGATATAGGCGGATGTTTTGGCCGAGACTCATCGTTGAGACTCCTTTCAACTTGATTTACGGCAATCATAACATGGACGTGACTGAATGTCAACATTTTTTGATGTTTATAAAAATAATAGTTGACAAATAATCACGATTGTGTTAATGTGTAATCGTGATTTAAAATCACCATCAGACTGGGAGGTGAAAACATGACAGATACCGTTGCTTTGCGCAAGGCGGTAAAGGAATCCGGACTTAAATATATTCGTATAGCAAGCGAAATGGGGATCAGTCCATATACATTACAGAAGAAAATTGATAATGAGACTGAGTTCAAGGCGAGCGAAATTGTAAAATTGTCAGACTTACTTTCTCTTGAAGCGAGCGAGAGAAGCAATATTTTTTTCGCCTGATAAGTGATTAATAATCACCTAAGAAGAATTAAGAGGGAGGGGGTGAGAGGATGTACATTCACGAAGCGATAAAGGCCAGTGACCGGGAATTTCCGTGCATCACGCGGGAAACGTGGACGCGGATACAGGACGGAGAACGCAGGGTTCTGGTTTATCTATGCCCTACGAATACCCCGGACAACGTCATCGCCGACGGCGCTGCGGGTCGGCTGCCTTCCAGAGGTTGGCAGCCAAAGCTCGAAGATCTGATTGCCAAAGACTGGATGCCAGCCGATGGCCTTTCGGTGATAAAGCTATCGCAGAAATGAAAATACCGTCTTGATTATGCTCCACACCGTTTGCGCGCGGCGGCTGCCCTGTGCATCCATCCACGCAATAGCGGCGTTCGTCAGGATGGCACCCAGCACATCGTTGTCCCCTTCGATAAGATTCAGAAATCCAGCGTCGGCCAGATCGGAACAGGCGGACACAACTTTTTCACGTCTCCAGTCTGGCAGCAGGGTTTCCTGAATTTCGTCGGGAGAACCCATGAGCACGGCGTCCATCTCGGTTTTTCCAGCCTTTAGCTGCTTACCGTATTCCTCATACAGCACGGAAAGCAGTTTTCTGCCGCGGCTGGTCAATCTGATATCGTCCACAAAATCAACTCCTGTCAGGACGATCATATCACAAACGACAGATTTTTACAATAGCTCGACAGAGCGGGAGGGGGTGAGAGGATGCCGGAGGATGTCAAAGAAATAAAAGAAAGACTGACAGCCATTGAGTCACTGCTCCAACGGCTGCCAGAAATTCAGGCGGCAATATTCTTTCAGATGCTTGACGAATATCAATCCGCACGCCTCACGGGAACAAAGGCTCATGACATTTGGGACGTCCCTACCCCTGATCAGCGTTAAAACCGATCTTTCGTTTTAAAGAGGGATGTAACATGTTTGACATACCAAAACTCATGCAGGTTCTTTCAGAAATTCTGTCGGATAAGTACGGCTGCACGATCATCATGACCGCGATTCCGAAGGATCAGGCGGAATGTAAAAGTGATTTAGCCTGACCGGATTCATCCCGGTCAGAGAGGGGAGGGGAATTATGCAGATTGAAACTCAGGTCATCGTCACAAAAAATGCGATCATCCGCATACATCATCCTGACATTACAGACGAGGAACGCGCCAGGCGGATGAAAGCCATTGAATTGGCGGCAATTCGTCTTGTCCGGGCAAACCGCCAGGCCGAAGCGCGGAAGCAGCTGCTGGAAGATGCTGCCGCTATCCGGGCATAGAGCAAACGTACATAAAAACGCCCCTGAGCCGTGTGGCGAATAACGCGGCATCCCACCGGGGCCTGGATGCGGTCTGAAGACCTCCCGCGGGCGCGTTGGGTTGGACCCTTCTCAACTGAAGGCCGGTTCGATTCCGGTCTCCCGGATACTCTCCTTTCTCCCCATACTGGCACCCCGGAAAGACGGGGCCGCGGCGGGCGGAATCCCGCTACCAGTACTAGGCCCACAGGGTGCTAGCCCCTGAGATGCTGTGCCAACGGATGGGAATACGGGCACAGGGCAACCGAGCGTTTACGGAACTTGACGCGAAGGCAGACTCGGCAGCGTGACAATCTGGAGAGACAGATCCGTAGCGGGCGGAATCCCGCTACCAAGGGGTGTAATTGTGCGTGACCGCGATCCCTCGAAAGACATTGGAACGCTCCGTTTTTGGCAAGTTTGCGTAAAACCAAGCACCGCCTCACACTGCGGAAAAAGGTGCCGCTCCGGACGGAATTCCGGAACCATGCCCGCCGGGGATGATTCTCCCCGGAATGAAACCGCGTATGTTGGCAGCGCGTCGATGGGTGGAACAGCCAGCAAGCAAACGAGGCCCGGCCTATTGGAAGGGGCGCGCCCTCCGCAAGGGTAGAACGCGGTGGCAATGCGGAAGTCAGTTACGCATGACAGCCGGGACAGACCGGCCGCGCGGTACTGCACACATGCCGCGACCCGATGGCGTGGGCGTCGGGCTGGGTGAGATAGCACCCTCCCGCAGGGTTAAATCAAGCACCCGCCCGGCGGCATAGTGGGGTTCGAGTCCCCCTCGCGGTGAGTCTTGTAGTGCGACTCTTTTTATTTGTCATGCCGGGAGCCGGAGGGCGTACCGGGGAAGAACAGCCCTCCCATATGGGCAGCTGGCGCATGAGGATGCGCTCCCGCAGCACGGCGGGAGGGAGCAGGTTCGACTCCTGCGCTGCTCTCCACTTTATCCCGGAGAGGGTGAAAACTACGGACATCCGATACAAAGATCCACGGACGCACTGCACCAGGTGCGGGAAGCTTCTGCCCTCCGGGCGGAAACGGCTCTGCTATGAGTGTCGCCCGAATAAGCGGTACAAAACTGCCGTCGTGACGCCCCCGGTGCCGCCGAAGCCCCGGTATACCTTTGAGGAGCAGGACGCACGGGCGGAAGCCCGGGGGCTTACCTATGGGCAGCTGGTGAATCTGGAGAACAACGGTTTGCCTCTGCCGCCGCTTCGGCGTTCGGTGCAATGGCCGTGGGACAGCCCTCACCGGGGCGAAGAACAAATTTAACAAAGGGGAGGCACTACAATGGCTGAACAGATCCCACGGGAGCAATTCTCCGCGTGGGCGAACATTCCCGCGCGCGTCCTGTTTGATCGGGAGATCAGTGATCGGGCGAAGCTCCTGTATGGGCTGATTTCCTGTATGTCCAACAGCTACGGGTTCGCGTTTGCCAAAAATTCGACGCTTATGCGGTACTTGAATGTGGAAGAAAGGAGCCTTCAGAGGACGCTCAAGCAGCTGCTGGACGGCGGCTACATACGGATTGAAGACGGGTCAGGCGGGCGCGGAACCCTCCGCAAAATCTTCACGGTGGAAGTCTGCCCTCGAAACCCCGTCAATCCTGACGGGGTTAACCCCGCCAAATCTGACGGGGTTATAAATAATAATTGTAATAATAAAAAAATAAACAATAAAGCGAGAGCGCCGAAGGCGTATCTGACGGATCAGGAGCTGCTCGATTGGTTCAACAACTGGGCTGTCCGGCTGGACGCTGACCCAGAGGAAACGACGAAGCTCATCGGCGACCTGCACGCATTCGCGGAAATGCGTAAGGCCAAGAAGAAGCCCATCCTGACGGTGAACGCCGCCGGGCGGCACGCGAAGAAGCTGCTGGACTACTCGGCGGACTTCCCGGAGTACCGGCTCGCTGCCATGCGCTATGTACTGTCCCAGTCGGTTGAATCCAACTGGGAAAAGCTTTACCCCATCACGAAGCCGGACGATTTTAACCGCTGGCTGCATGATAACTACGGTGTCCAAGTTGGGCACGCGGAACCGGAGGTGGAATACTTTGAGTAGCGTTTCCTATGAAGC